>Ga0182016_10000123_pt1 | contig 86491 bp, 79 predicted proteins | sample 712S2MmetaG_FD_120491 | JGI IMG/M metagenome (GOLD analysis project Ga0182016, IMG submission 120491) | Permafrost microbial communities from Stordalen Mire, Sweden - 712S2M metaG | ecosystem: Environmental > Terrestrial > Soil > Wetlands > Permafrost | place: Sweden: Stordalen | collected...
CTCTAAGTCGCGCCTCTTACATGCTCTCTGGGCGGCAATCGTCAACGCGATCGCGCGCCGCATGGGAGTTCTCGCGAAAAGCAGCACGAAGAACAGGACGGCGACAAAAGTGGCGACAATCCAGGCCATAGGCCGAGTATAGGCCCGGAGAATACGATATCTATCCTCTGCTTTGGTTAATTGGCAGGTTAATAGAGTACCAGTCGATTAGCGTTTCAACATTTCCAGCATGTCTTTGGAAGGCAGGTAGCCGAAGCGCTTGGTCTCCTTGCCCGATGAATCCAGCACAACCAGTGTCGGGTATCCTTCCACATGAAATCGCTTCACCAAGTCTTTTTCCAGGTCGGCATCGAGTTTGACTCCCACGTAACCGGCGTTCAGAACTGCCGCCACTTCGGCGTCGCTCCAGATCCATTCGTCCAACGAATGGCACGGTCCGCACCACGTCGCCCAGAAATCGACGATGAGTTTGCGGCCCGATTGTTTCGCCTCAGCTGTTCCCCGCTCGAAATTGCTTTCGATCCACGGAAAGGGCTGTGAGGATCGAGGGCGGGCGCGCTCGGCGGCCAGCGTGTCGTCGGCTGCGCGATCCTCGGCCTTTTTGACCGGACGGTCTACAATGGCGAAGCTCAGTGACCGACCGTCGGGGCTGAGGCCGCGGAATTCCAGCACAAGTTCCTTGCCGGCTCCCTTGTCCAGAAACATCAAGCGGCTGGAGGGACGGGCTTCCTTCATGGAGAGGACGCGTCTGGCCGCGTTCGGTTCGGATACGGCCAGAATCGACCATTTATCGTTGGCGTCAAAAATTGCATTGTTGTCCGCATCCATCACCGCTACCAGAGCCTCGATGCCATCGACCGTCACGCTCCCGCTTCGCCATGAGGCGACCGAATAGCGGATGACGTTCGGCGCTTCCTCTCCTTCCCGCAAGGCCCAGAAATTGACCATGTAATGTTCGACGGCGCCGGGCCCATATGGAATGGATAATTCCACGCCGTTAAAGGACGACCACCAGGCTTTGGTCTTTTCGTTCAAGGTTGGATTCGCCGTGATTGCCGGGACGTCGGTGAAGGTTCCTTTCCGGTTGGAGTCGGTGTAGAGCCGGCATAGATCCCGCGGGTGACTGGAATCCGCCGTAGCCAGAATCTGAATCCACGACTCCCGGCCGGGGCCGACTCGGAGAGTGCCGGTCCTGGCTGGCCGGGCCGCCCCGTCCGGAAGCTGCGCGTCCGCGGGCACATCGGTTAGCTCGACCTGAGTTCCGTAGGGACTGAAATCGGGCTTCGGCCCGTTGCCGGGCGCACGATAGGCAAGATCCACATGGATGACTCGCTCCTGTTGCCCGGCCACCGGATAAACTGCCGCAAGGAAAACGCCAAGCCACGCTGAGGCTCGCCAAGTCCACTGGTTCATAGATCGTTGGACTACTTCGCCTCTCTGATCTGCTGCGTCAGATACCGCTCGTAACCCAGTTCCTTCATCTGGTGAACCTGCGCCTCCAGCCAATCCACGTGCATTTCCTCGTCCGCCAGGAGTTTTTCGAAAAGCTCGCGGGAAGCGTTGTCGCCCTCTTCGCGCGCAATCCGGATGGAGTTGTTGTACATCTCCACCGCGTTCAACTCCAGCGCGAGGTCGCTCTCAATCTGCTCCTTCACGTTCTGGCCCACGTTGAGATGCAGCAGTTCCGTCAGATTCGGCGCGCCATCCAGGAACAGGATGCGTTCGATGAGCACTTCGGCGTGTTTCATCTCGTCGATGGACTGCTTCTTGATGTACTTCGCCAGCTTTTCGTACTTCCAGTTCTCGCACATCTCCGCATGAAGGAAGTACTGGCTGATGGCCGTCAATTCCTCTTTCAGGGCAGCATTCAGTTCGGCAATGACTTTCGGGTTTCCACGCATGGCCGAATTGTAGTCCAGTTGCAATTTCAAACGCAAGGCTGGCCCGCACGAAGCGAAACCGGATTCCTACGGCAACGATAGTATTGTATTGGTTTCGTAGTTTAAGGCTGTTTAAGCTTTTTCTAGTTGACAATCAGTTGCAAGTGAGGTGAAATATATTTTCGGGGAGGCCGTCATGAATCGCACCCTCTTAGCCCTTTTCTTCACCGTCCCGCTCTTCGCCTCCACAGCGGCCAGCCTTACCGGCACAGTCGCCGACCCAACCGGCGCCGCCATCCCCGGCGTCATTGTGATCGCCCGAAACGTCGAAACTGGCGCTGTCCTGCGGACCGAAACGGACGCCGCCGGCAGCTATGCCTTTCCCGAACTTCCCGCTGGCAAATACACCATCGAGGCGCAGCACGCAGGGCTCGCCGCCTATTCCAAACTGGCGATGGAAGTCATCGCCGGCAGCCAACGTTTCGACATCGCCATGACCGTGGAATCGCACAGCGAAACCGTGACCGTAACCGATTCTCCCAACCAGGTACAGACCGTCGACACACAGACAGGCGGTACTCTCAACGCCGCGAAGATGACGTCAATCCCGGTGAACGGGCGCAGTTTCACCAGTCTGCTGGCGCTTCAGGCCGGCGTGATCCCCGCTAGTTCCCAACAGCCCAACGCCGTCGTGATGGCCGGATGTACCAGCGCGCCGCCGTCGGGCGACCTCGACCCCGGCAATCTCTCCGTCAGCGGCCAGCGCGAGACGGCCAACGGCTTCAGTGTGAACGGGTCCTCGGCGCAGGAGGATTTCAACATGGGTGCGGCCATCGTTCCCAATCTCGATTCCATCCAGGACCTGCGCGTTCTCACCGGCAATTTCAACGCCGAGTACGGCAACTTCAGCGGCGGCCAGATCCTGGTCTCCACGCGCTCAGGTGCAAATGAGTTGCATGGCAGTGTTTTCGAATACCTTCGCAACACCGCTCTCGACGCGCGCAACTACTTCGCCGCCGATCGCGCCGAATACCTCCGCAATCAGTTCGGCGGAACGCTCGGCGGACCGATTCGCAAAGACAAGCTGTTCTACTTTGCAGACTATCAGGGCACGCGCATGACGCAGGGGGTCGACACCGGACTGATTTCCGTGCCGTCGCTGCAGGACCGGACCGGGGACCTCTCCGACATTGCGAGTTCGCTCACGGGAAACGTGAACGGGCAGTACTGGGCCAATCAGCTCTCGCAGAAACTGGGTTACACCGTGAATCCCGGCGAGCCATATTACAGCGCGAACTGCGTCACCTCCGCCCAATGCGTGTTTCCCGGCGCCGAGATCCCGCAGCGCGCCTGGTCCGCACCCGCCAAGTCGCTCCTGCCCTATATCCCCGTGCCGAACCATGGCGGGGATATCTTCTCCACCTCGGCCTACAACGAAACCCTCCGCGACGATAAAGGCGCCATCCGCATCGACGGCTCCACCCGCTTTGGCGCCCTGGCGGGCTACTATTTCGCCGACGACTACCGTCTCGATAATCCCTACCCCACTTCGCAAGGCGGCGCCAACGTTCCCGGTTTCAATGCGCTCTCCATGGGCCGGGCGCAGCTTGCCACCCTCTCGCTCACCACTACCTTCGGCCCCACTTCTGTAAATGAGTTGCGTCTGGGATACATGCGCACCGCCAACCACGTCGGCCAGCCGGTCGGTGGCGCCGGTCCCTCGCTCGCCTCGCAGGGCTTCGTCGATTCCTCCGGCAAACCCGGCATCGTGGCGCTCGATCCACGCATCGAGGGCATCGAAAACGTCGCCTTCAACGACTTCACCATCGGCGTCGACACTACCGGCGCGGTGCAGGCCAACAACACTTATCAATGGTCCGACAATTTTTCCAAGGTGGCCGGCCGCCATACGCTGAAGTTCGGCGCCGCAATACACCTCGATCAGGTCAACATCAATCCCGACGCGGTCTACAACGGCTCGTTCCTCTTCCAAGGCACCGAGACCGGGTCGGACTTCGCCGACTTTCTCCTGGGCATCGCCAGCAGCTACAATCAGGCCGATTCGCGCGCCTTCTACCTGCGCAATCGCTACGCCGGCCTGTTCGCGCAGGACACGTTCCAGATTTCTCGCAAGCTGACGCTCAATTACGGCCTCCGCTGGGATCTGCTGCCGCCCTGGAGGGAAAAATACAATCAGGTGCAGACGCTGATCCCGGGGCAACAGTCGGTAGTCTACCCCGGCGCGCCGGCCGGCCTGGTGTTCCCCGGCGACCCGGGCGTGCCGAACACCCTCGCGCCCGCCAGCCACACCAACTTCGCGCCGCGTATCGGCATGGCTTACTCGCCCGATACCAAGACCGCCATTCGCGCCAGTTACGGAGTTTTTTATACCGCCATCGAAGGGCTCTCGGCGGGCATTATGAGCGCCAACCCGCCTTACGGTTACGACTACGATAGTGTTGCGCCGCCGCTGTTCGCCACGCCGTTCGTCACCGCCTCCAGCGGACAAAATATCGGCCAGCGCTTCCCCGAGCCGATCCCTTCAGCCGGCGCTTCGGCGGCCAATCCCAACACCTCGCAAGACTGGTCGCAGTACCTGCCGATCACGGGCGTGCCGTCGTTCTTCCACGGCAACGTCACGCCATATAGCGAGAGTTACAGCTTCGCCGTAGAACACGAAATCGCGCGCGATACCATCCTGACCGCGAGCTACGCCGGCGCCCAGGCGCATCGACTGCTGGTGCTCATTTCGGCCAACCCCGGTAATCCGGCGCTCTGCCTGAGCCTGAGCCAACCGCAGGATGTCATGCCCGGAACTCCTACCTGCGGACCGTTCGGTGAAAGCGGCACTTACACCACGCCTTCCGGCCAGATCATCCAAGGGACGCGCGGGCCCTTCGGTCCGGAATTTGCCGCGGTCACCTACCAGAAGACCATCGGCAACTCGGCTTACAACGCGTTCGACGTCTCGCTGCGACACACCGGCCGCTCGCTCGACCTGCAACTGGCTTACAGCTACGGCAAGTCGCTCGACGAATCGTCCAGCCTCGCGGAAGCCGTCAACCCGCTGAACCCGAGCCTGAGCCGCGCGCTCTCAGCCTTCGACATGCGCCAGAACTTCGTAGCCAGCTACGATTGGAAACTGCCGCTCGGCAAACTGAAGGGGTGGTCGCTTTCGGGAATCACGCGGTTCACCACGGGGCTGCCCGTCACGCTCTTCAACAACAACGACACGTCGCTGCTCGGCACCATTCCCAACGGCATCAACAACGACGGCGTCGACACGCCCGACTACGCCCCCGGCAACCTCGCCGTCAACACCAATCCCCGCAACGGCCGCGCCGCCTTCAACACGGCGCTCTTCAGCCTTCCCTCTCTCGGCCAGGTTGGCACCGCCGCGCGGCGCTTCTTCTACGGCCCCGGAATGGCCAATTTCGACATGGCGCTGCACAAGACCGTACAGCTCGCCGAAGCGCGCTCGCTCGAATTGCGCATCGAAGCGTTCAATGTGTTCAATCACGCGCAGTTCTTCGGCGCCGCCGCCGTCAATGGCAACATCAGCAGCGCCTCTTTCGGCCAAATTGTTAGCGCGCAGCCACCGCGGGAAATCCAGCTCGCCGCCCGCTTCCGCTTCTGACGTTTCCTACGGACCAAGGGCGATGAAAAAGGACGTCCACGCCCGGCCAGCGCTGCCCAGGCCTTTGATATCATTTTTCTTGCGGAAAGCAAACCCGTCGATCGGTTGCACGTGCATGCCGGCGGCGCCGACGATTTTTGCTACGGCGAGCACATCATGGCTCACATGCCCCCCGGCGCCGTGGCCGATTGGTGGAAAACGTAATGGCGAACGATAGCCTGCAGACGATTCGGGAGCTTATGAGGGCGGCACATTTCGCGGCCGCCAGGCACAGGGCGCAGCGGCGCAAGGGCGCCTCGGCCGAGCCCTACATTAATCATCTATTGGAAGTGGCGGAACTGGTTTCCAGCGTGTTGACCGAGCCCGACGCCAATCTGGTGATCGCGGCGCTGCTTCACGACACGGTGGAAGACGTCGGGGTCACCAAAGAAGAGTTGATCGAGAATTTCGGCCAGGATGTGGCGGATCTGGTGCTGGAAGTGACCGATGACAAGTCACTGCCGAAGCAGGAGCGGAAGCGCCTCCAGATTGTCAATGCGCCTAAGAAGACGGTGCGCGCTCAAGTGATCAAGCTAGCCGATAAGATCTCGAATTTGCGGGCGATTCTGGCGAGCCCGCCGAGCGATTGGAGCCTCGAGCGGCAGCGGCAGTATTTCGAATGGGCCAAACAGGTGGTGGATGCGCTTAGCGCTCCGAACCCCGGCCTCAAGCTGGAATTCGAGCGGCTATACGGCCAGGCTGGGAACTTGGGTTCGCGATAAAATCCTTTCATTTTGCCTTTTGTGTGGCGTGCCGGTTGACATGAATGTGCCGTACAGCTACGGCGACAACAATCTGAGCGCTGAGACGATCGTCAAGACGGTGGGACTCGGCATCGGCGCAGTGGAGTGCCGGACACAGTCCATCGAGCAGTACATGGGGTCGCCGGCCGCGGGAAAAACAAACCAGCCAGGCCGCAGCCGATTACCGCCACGTTCAATCTTTCAGTGAATGGTTTGTGGCCGAGCGCCGGGATGAAGGACGCCTGCGAGGATGTAACACGCGGTTCGCGAACGGCGCAACCTTTGGCGGTATCGCCCTCAGTTCGGGTGTAGAGTCAAGGGAGAGATCACATCAAGATGACCAGGCGTTCTATTATGCAAACCATCCCGGCCGCCCTCGCGTGCGCGCAGGCCGGGCGCGCCACCGAGCCTCCTCCGGGGAGGCTGAAGCAGTCGCTCTGCCGGTGGTGCTACGCCAAGATTCCGCTCGACGACCTGTGCCGGCAGGCGGCGGCGATGGGACTGAGTGGCATCGATCTGGTGGAGCCCGCGGACTGGCCCACCATTCGCAAGTACGGGCTCGTACCGACCGTCACGCAAGGCGACGCCAAGATTCCCGATGGTTGGAATCGCAAGGAAAGCCACGATCGGCTGGAGGCCGAGATTCGCGCGCGCATTGTTCGTGCGGCCGATGCGAAGGTGCCGAACGCGATTACGTTCTCCGGCAATCGGCAGGGTATGTCCGACGAAGAAGGCAAGGAGAATTGCGTCATCGGGCTGAAGCGAATCGCGAAATTCGCGGAGGACAAGGGCGTCACGGTCTGCATGGAGTTGCTCAACAGTAAGGTGAACCACAAGGACTACCAGTGCGATCGCACGGGTTGGGGCGTCGACGTGATTCGCGGCGTGGATTCGCCGCGGGTGAAATTACTCTACGACATTTACCACATGCAAATCATGGAGGGCGACATCATCCGCACCATCCAGGAAAACATTCAGTACATCGCGCACTTCCATACGGGCGGTGTTCCGGGACGGCACGAGCTCGACAACACGCAGGAATTGCAATGGCGCACCATCGCGAAGGCCATCGCGGACTTGAATTTCCAAGGGTACTTCGCGCACGAATTCCAGCCGACGCGGGATCCCATGGCATCTCTCCGGCAGGCCGTAGAGCTGTGCACGGTCTAAGAAAAACTGATTTTCACGCAAAGGCGCAAAGCCGCAAAGACAACAGACGGCACATTTTTCCTTTGCGTCTTTGCGCCTTTGCGGGAGGATTCTTCTTTATTTCCGCGCCAGGTATCCCCGTAATGCCGTATCCACCAGGCGATCCAAATACTCGGGCGTGATCTCGCCCCAACCGGTCAGCAACCGGTAGTAAAGTGGCGAGAACACCATTTCCACCGCCAGGTCCGGATCGAGCCTGGAGTCCGCGACTCCCAGCGCGATGTGGCGTTCGAAGAGCTTTCTCGCCTCCGCGCGCCGGGGAGCGATCCAAATCTCGCGGTAAGCTTTGGCGATCTCAGGGTCGGCCTGCGCGCCGGCGATGAAACTGCGAAAAACCTTTCCGCGGCGGCCCTTGTAAATGATTTCGGTGAAGTTCTGAAGCATCTGCCGGACGTCCTGCCGGAAATCCCCCGAGTCCGGAAACGGCAACTCCTGGGCGATCCGCTCGCGGAAAGCTTCAATTAACACCGCCGCCTTGTTAGGCCACCACCGGTAGATGGTGGCTTTGCCGGCACCCGACGCTTCGGCAATGGAATCCACCGTAATCTCTTCAAAACACCGGTCTTCCAGGAGTTGAGCAGCAGAATTCAAGATTCGCCTGCGAACTTCTTCGTCGCGCGGACGACCGGGTCCTTTAGACGCCTGTGAGTTACTGTCCATTTTTTCTACAAGATTTCCGAGACTTCTCCGTCTCGTAATTCATCAACTCTAGCAGGAATTTATGTGGATCGTTCGAGTCGCCCTTAATCGCCCGTACACTTTCATCGTACTCGCGCTCTTAATCCTGATTCTGAGCCCAATTGTAATTCAGCGCACGCCGACCGACATTTTCCCGGAAATCAATATTCCCGTGATCGCCGTGGTCTGGAATTACACCGGCATGAGCGCCGAGGAAATGGAAGGCCGGATGACCTCGGTCTACGAGCGCGTTCTCACCACGCTCGTCAATAATATCGAGCACATCGAATCGACGACGGTGAACGGGCTGGCGGTGGTGAAGATTTTCCTACAGCCCAACGCCAGCCTCGATACCGCTGTCGCGCAGGTGACGGCAACCTCGCAGACCATTCTGAAGCAGATGCCGCCGGGCGTGGTGCCGCCGCTGGTGATGGCCTACAACGCGTCGAGCGTGCCGATCCTGCAATTGGGACTCTCCAGCCAGACGCTCTCGGAGCAGCAGTTGGGCGATCTTGGCCTGAATTTCGTCCGCACGCAGCTGGTGACCATTCCGGGCGCTTCGGTGCCTTATCCCTACGGCGGGAAACAGCGGCAGGTGATGATCGATCTGAATCCGGCGCTGCTGCAATCGAAGGGCATCTCGCCCACCGATGTGGTAACCGCTTTCAACCAGCAGAACCTCATCCTGCCGGCCGGAACCGCGAAGATCGGACAGTTCGAGTACGACGTCGATCTCAACGCCAGCCCCAAGCAAGTCGCCGAGATGAACGATCTGCCGGTAAAGCAGGTGGGCAATTCGACGATTTACCTGCGCGACGTGGCGCATGTGCGCGACGGGTTCGCGCCGCAGACCAATATTGTGCGGATGGACGGCCAGCGCGGCGCGTTGGTCTCGATTCTGAAGACCGGCAAAGGCTCTACGCTCGATATCGTGAACTCGGCGCGCGGGATGTTGCCGGCGCTGGCTTCCACATTACCGCCGGATTTGAAGATGCGGCCGATGGCCGATCAGTCTATCTTCGTGCGGGCCGCGGTTCAGGGCGTGATTCGCGAGGCCGTGATCGCCGCCGCACTCACCGGGCTGATGATTCTCATCTTCCTGGGAAGCTGGCGCAGTACGCTGATCATCGCGGTTTCCATTCCGCTCTCGATTCTCACTTCCATTCTGGTGATGAGCGCACTCGGCGAGACCATCAACATCATGACGCTGGGCGGGCTGGCTCTGGCGGTCGGAATTCTGGTGGATGACGCGACCGTGGAAATCGAGAACGTCAATCGCAATCTGGAGGAAGGCAAACCGATCCGGAAGGCCATTCTCGATGGCGCGGCGCAGATTGCTGTCCCGGCCCTGGTGTCCACTATTTGTATCTGCATCGTGTTTCTGCCCATGTTCTTCCTGGGCGGCGTAGCACGTTACTTGTTTGTGCCGCTGGCTGAGGCGGTAGTGTTCGCCATGCTGGCCTCCTACATTCTTTCGCGCACCTTGGTTCCCACGCTGGCGATGTATCTGCTGCGCACGCCCTCGCACGGCGGACGGAGATCGCGCAATCCGTTCGTGCTGTTCCAGCGGGCATTCGAAGCGGGATTCGAGCGTCTGCGTCTGGGTTACGAATTGCTGCTCACGTCGCTGGTCTACCGGCGCTATCTGTTCGTGCCAGCGTTTCTGGCGGTGTGCGGCGCGGCGTTCTTCTTGGTTCCGTGGCTGGGGCGCGACTTCTTCCCGGACACCGATAGCGGCCAGTTCCGCCTGCACGTGCGCGCCAGAGCTGGCACCCGTATCGAAGAGACCGCGCGTGTGTGCGACCTGGTGGAAAGTTCCATCCGCCGGCACATTCCGGGATCGGAGATGGACAGCATCCTCGATAATATCGGGCTGCCGTATAGCGGCATTAACATGGCATACAGCAACTCCGGTGTGATCGGGTCCGAAGACGCGGACATTCTGGTGTCGCTGAAGCACGAACATCGTCCCACAGCGGGATATGTTCGCCAGTTGCGCCACGACCTGGTGAACGAGTACCCAGGCGTGACGTTCTATTTCCTGCCGGCCGACATGGTGACGCAGATTTTGAATTTCGGTCTGCCGGCGCCTATCGATGTGCAGGTTCAGGGGAACGACCTGAATGCCAGCCTACAGGTGGCGGACAAGCTGCTGAGCCAATTCCGCCAGGTGCCTGGTTTAGGCGATCTGCGGATTCAACAGCCGGCGGACCAGCCGAAACTGCACATCACCGTGGATCGCACCAAGGCATCGCAGGCCGGACTGACGGAACAAAACGTTGCCAACAGCATGCTGGTGACACTCAGCGGCAGTTTCCAGACCCAGCCCACTTTTTGGCTGAGCCCGCAGAACGGCGTGAGCTACAGCGTGGCCGTGCAGGCGCCGCAGTACAGCGTGCAATCGCTGCAGGACTTGCAGAACATTCCGATCGCTTCGTCGGCGTCCACTCGCCCCGAGATTCTGGGTGATGTGAGCAGCATTTCGCGGGGGAGCGGCATGGCAGCAATTTCGCATTACAATATTCGCCGCGTGGTGGACATTTTCGGCTCGGTGGACGGGCGCGATCTGGGTGCGGTGGCGGGCGATATCACGCGCATCGTGGACGCCAATCGTAAATCGCTGCCGCGCGGTTCGAGCATCGCCATTCGCGGGCAGATCGACACCATGAAGACGTCGTACACCGGCCTTCTCGGCGGCCTGGCGTTCGCCATCGTGCTGGTCTACCTGCTGATCGTGGTCAATTTCCAATCGTGGCTCGACCCGTTCATCATCATCACGGCGCTGCCGGCCGCGCTGGCGGGAATCGTGGTGTTCCTTTTCGCCACGCATACGCGTGTGAGCGTGCCGGCGCTGATGGGTTCGATCATGTGCATGGGAGTGGCGACGGCCAACAGCATTTTGGTGGTCAGCTTTTCGAAGGAGCGGCTGGCGCAGCACAACGACGCCATACAAGCCGCCATTGAAGCCGGATTCACTCGCTTCCGTCCGGTCCTTATGACGGCGCTCGCCATGATCATCGGTATGGTGCCGATGGCGTTGGGAATGGGCGAAGGCGGCGAGCAGAATGCGCCGCTAGGCCGCGCGGTGATCGGAGGCCTGATGTTCGCCACGGTGGCGACGCTGGTGTTCGTTCCCGCGGTGTTCAGTTTATTGCATGGAATGCGCAGGCGCAGTCCGGCGGAACCGGTCCGCGAATCCGATTTCACGCCGGTGCATCAATGAGAGCTCAGGAGGGATCATGACTGTCGAACAACCACAACAAGAAGAAATCAAACCGCAGGCCGCTTCAAAGGCGGGTTGGGGAACTGCCGCGGCCGTAATCGCGATGCTCCTGCTGCTTGTCGGCGGGGGCGCGGTGCTGGTTTACTACGGTATCCATAGCCGCACGGTTTCTGCGAACACGCTGGCCGCCGAAACGCGCGTCGATGCGGTGATGGCCGTTTCCGTGATCCATCCGAAAATGGGGGGCGCGGATGAAGAGGTGGTGCTTCCGGGGAACACTCAGGCGTTCACCGACTCGCCGATTTACGCGCGCACCGCCGGATATTTGAAGAAGTGGTACGTGGATATTGGGACGCACGTACAAGCCGGCCAGCTTCTGGCCGAGATTGAAGCGCCGGAACTGGATCACCAGTTGCAGCAGGCGAAGGCCGATCTGGCAACCTCCCAGGCAAATTTAAAGCTTGCGCAAACTACGGCCGATCGCTGGGTCTTCCTGTTAAAGACGCAGTCCGTCTCACGGCAGGAAACCGACGAAAAGACCGGCGACCTGAATGCCAAGAAGGCCATGGTCGACGCATCGGAGAACGCGGTTCATCGGCTGGAAGACTTGCAGTCGTACGAGAAAGTCACGGCTCCGTTCGATGGCGTAATTACCGCGCGCAATACCGATGTCGGTGCGTTGATCGATGCCGGAGCGAACAGCCCGGCGCGGGAGTTGTTCCACCTGGCGGCCACCAAGCAACTGCGCGTGTTCGTCAACGTGCCGGAGAATTTCGACCGCGCGGCGCAATCGGGCGCGCATGCCACCTTGCAACTCGCGGAATTTCCAGGCCGCACTTTCAGCGGCACTTTGGTGCGCAATGCCAACGCCATCGACACGGCGTCGCGCACATTGCTGGTGGAAGTGGACGTCGAGAATCCCACGGGCGAACTCCTGCCGGGATCGTATGTCTCGGTACATTTGAAAATGCCCGGTGGGGCAAACCACGGCTTCACCATTCCGGCGAATACCATCCTGTTCCGTTCCGAGGGGCTGCGCGTGGGCGTGGTCCGCGATGGCCACGCGCAGTTGGTGCCCATCACGGTCGGGCGGGATTATGGCAACGAACTGGAAATCGTTTCCGGATTGACGCTGCGCGATCAACTGATTGTGAATCCGGCCGATTCCCTGGTATCCGGGGAACCGGTGCGCATCGCAGGCGCCGAAGGGACCTCAAAATGAAACGCGTATTTGTCCCGCTCCTCGCGCTGTTCGCGGTGGGGTGCTCGGTCGGGCCTAAATACCAGCGGCCCGATATCCAGGCTCCGGCCGCGTATAAGGAAACCCCGCCGGAAGCTTACAAGGAATGGAAGGCCGCGAATCCTTCCGACGCTGCCATTCGCGGCGATTGGTGGACTTTGTTCGGCGATCCCGACCTGAATAAGCTCGAACTGCAGGTCGACGTCTCCAATCAGAATCTGAAAGCGGCCCAGGCGCGTTTTGCGCAGGCACGCGCCCTCATCAAAGTGTCGCAGTCGCAGAAATACCCCACCATCACGGCCGGCGCGGACATCACCGGCAATCGCGATTCATCTACGTACGCCCTGGCGACGCCGAAGACGTCCACCAGTTTCGGGAGTTTCGGACTGCCGGTCGACGTATCGTACGAGGTGGACGCCTGGGGCCGCGTTCGCCACTCCATTGAAGCAGCGCGCGCCGAGGCGCAGGCCACCGCTGCCGACCTTGAAACCCTTCGCCTCAGCTACCACGCCGAACTGGCTTACGATTACTTCGAGCTGCGCAGCGCCGACGCGGAGCAGAAACTGCTCGACGATACTGTGGTGGCGTACCGAGCGGCGCTGGAACTGACGGAGAACCGTTTCGAAGGTGGTGTGGCCGCGGGCGCGGAAGTCGCGCAGGCGAAAACCCAATTGGAAGCCACTAAGACGCAGGATACCGATCTGTCGGTCCGGCGTGCGCAATTCGAACACGCGCTGGCGGTGCTGACGGGCAAGAGTCCGGCGGAGTTTTCACTTCCTCCCAAACCGGTGGTGGATCCTCCGGCGATTCCGGTCGGGCTGCCGTCCCAATTGTTGGAGCGGCGTCCCGACATCGCTGCCGCCGAACGGCGCGTGGAAGAAGCCAACGCGCAGGTGGGCATCGCGCACGCTGCATTTTTCCCGCAGATTGTGCTGGGCGCGGTGCTGGGGCTCGAAGGGCAGTCGGTTACCGACTGGTTGAACTGGCCGAGCCGCTTCTGGGCTGTGGGCCCGAGCGTTCTGCAGACGGTGTTCGATGGTGGCCGCCGGCGCGCCCAACAGCAATCTGCCGAATTCAATTACAATGCGACCGTCGCCACTTACCGCGAGGCGGCGCTGGATGCGTTCCAGCAGGTGGAAGACAATCTGGCGGCGTTGCGCGTGCTCGATAAGGAAACCGGAACGCAGCGCGCGGCCGTGGCTGCGGCGGAGCAGTCGCTGGAGCTGTCGACCAATCGCTATACGGGAGGATTGGTGACGTATCTCGAGGTAGTCACCGCGCAGGGGACGGCCCTGGTGAACGAACGGATGGCCGTAGACATCCTGCGGCGCCGCATGGACGCGAGCGTACTGCTGATTAAGGCGCTCGGCGGCGGCTGGGACGCGACGAAATTGCCGAAATTGACGGACTGACGTGGCGCAGGCACTCCTGCCTGCAGCGCCGAGACTCCGGACTCCTGATGTCGTCCCCGCAATTGTGTGCCGGTGCGGAAAATAACTTGAGCCTGTTTTGTGGTCCGGGACCACTCCCTAACGGTCGTGGCTCGGTATCGCACACTGCGTTTTTCCGGGCCGCGGCCGTGAGGAAGCGGTTTGCGGGCTCACGGCAAATTCCACGACTTCAGGAGTCCAGAGACTCATCTCGGCGGGACGGGTCGAGAAGAGTCTCGACCCGGCAGACTGAAGTCCGCGCCACATCGTGCCCCCCGATCACTCCTGTGCGAACGCCGCTCAGGGCGCGGATTCCGAGCCGCGTGGGAAAATAGTCCTATGCATCGCCGCATTCTGGTCTGTCTTTTGGCCGCCGCGTTTCTCGCCATGGGCCAACAGACTCTCACCGTCCAAAAGCTGATGGAGTTCGTCAAGAGCCAGGTACAGCTGATCAAGCAAAAAAAGGGCACCGATAAGGAGCTGGCCCTCTGGCTCGCTTCCATCAGGCTGTCCGAGAAGCTCAACGTCTCGGTGATCGAAGATCTGCAAGCCAACGGCGCCGGTCAGCTCACCGTGAAAGCGCTTCAAAGATTGCAACAGCAATCGAGTGGTCTGAACGAAGCGGTCATCGCCAAACCCGAGGTCTATGTACCGCCTCCGCCGCCATCCTCCGTCGAACAGGGCAGAATCCTCGACGAGGTTCGCCAGTACGTCGCGAATTACGATAACAGCATTCCGGATTTCATCTGCCTGGAGATCGAGCAGCGCTTCATCGCTCCCAATCATGGCGGGCGCAGCGGGAACGATCCGTCGTTCCGGCCGCTGGACACCATCACCAGCAAGATCACCTATTTCCATCACGAAGAGAAAAAGGAATCCATTCTGAACGGCAGCCGGCCGGTGAACACCGACTACGAAAAACTGGGCGGCGGCGCCACGTCCCGAGGAGACTTCGAAACCGCTCTGCGCATGCTGTTCGACCCCGCCACGCAGGCGCGCTTCGAGTGGGCTCGCTGGGCGACCTTGCGGACCCGGCTCACCATGGTTTTCAGCTACCACGTGTCGCGGGATCGTTCGCAATACCAAATCGGGACGGGCGAGAACAAGGTCCAACGGATCACCGCGTACTCGGGAGAGGTTTTCGTGGATGCGCAGCCGCCGCACGCCGTGACGAGGCTGACTTCGAAGGCGGAAGAGATCCCTGTCGATTTTCCGGTTCAGCGGGCCGAAACGACCCTCGACTACAAATATGTCGACCTCAGCGGCGAGAGTTTTCTCCTTCCCTTCTACGGTGAAGTCCTGCTGGACGGTCCGGATGGGATGTCGAAAAACGACAACCGATTCGACTTCTATCGCAAGTATGAAGTCGGCTCGTCCATCACGTTCGATATCCCCAAAGACTTTACGCCGCCGCCCGATTCCAGTCTGAAGGAGCAGCCGCCGGTCAACTGCAAAGATCCCAAGAACAAGGACGCCGCGCCCTGCAAGAAGCAATGAAAAGCGGCATGCGAAAATACGGATATATGTGCTGTCGATTCCTGGCCTGCTTTGTCGCACTCGCAATCGCCGCGATCGGCCAGAATAATCGCATGTCGGTCGACAAGCTGGTAGCCTTCATTCAATCTTCCGAGAAGATCATCAAGGAAGAGAAGACCATGACGGACAGGCAGCTCGCCGATTTCCTGTCGAAGGTCAAGCTTACGGAAAAACTGGAGCCCAAGGTCATCGAAGACCTGGAGGCGCTCGACCTCGGTCCGCTGACGCGCAGGGCGCTGGAGAAATTGCGCGTCGACTCGCAGACTTTGACCGCGTCCTCGGTGAAGCAGGTGCTGCCGGATGAACCGATTCCGCCGCCGAGCTCGGTGGAGCAGGGCGCCATTCTGGACGCTGTCCGCGAGTACGTGGCGAACTACGACAACAATCTGCCCGACTTCGTTTGCACCGAAGTGGAGCACCGCCTGGTCGCCGCCAAGCCCGGAACACGCTATGGCGGGCGGCCCGGCAGCGACCCGTCGTACCAGGAGTCCGACACGGTTACCAATCGCCTGAGCTACTTTGAGCACAAGGAAGAGAAGAAGCCCATCCTGGTGAACAGCCGTCCGGTGTTCACATCGTATGACAACCTCAACGGCAGCACCTCGAACGGCGATTTCGGAACCATGCTGCGCGATCTGTTTTCGCGGCGCTCGCAGGCGCGCTTCGAATGGGCCCGCTGGGCCACTCTGCGCGGGCGCATCACCATGGTGTTTAGTTATCGCGTGGCGCAGTCGAATTCGACCTTCACGATTGGCGTGAAGGATATCAAGCGCGAGATCGTGGTCGCGTATTCGGGCGAGGTGTTCGTCGATAAGGGCACCCGTAAGGTGACCCGGCTGATTCAGGTCGCCCAGAACATCCCGTCCGATTTCCCCGTGCGGCACGCGCAGGAGCGGCTGGATTACGATTACGCCGATATCGGCGGCCATCAGTATCTGTTGCCCTATCGCGGCGAACTGCTCATGGAGGGCGAGGAGGCTTTCTCGAAAAACCTCCTCGACTTCCTGCACTACAAGAAGTACAGCGCCGATTCCGAGATTACCTACGATATACCGAAAGACTTGTCGCTTCCGGAGTCGACTCTGCAGGAAACGCCCGCCGGGAAGGCCCCGCTCGATTGCAAGGATCCCAAAAATAAAGATGCCGCCGAGTGCAAAACGGGGAAGTGAGAAGCCGTTAGTTAGCTCTTGGCCGTCGTCTGGCTTGCCGGAATCCTCTGCGTGAGGAACCCCACGATAGCGCCCACTACAAATCCCGGCAGCATGATCTGCAAGTACGGGTGCTGGCCGTTCACGGTATCCGTGGCCGCCGCCAGAAACGCGAACAGCAGCCCGAGCGCCGAGCCCACCACGATCCCCCAACCGGTGGAGTGAACTTTGCGCGCAAACCAGCCGCAAAGCAGGCCCACCACCATCCCCTTAACGGAAGACCCCATCATGATGCTTCCCATCATGGAGCGCGCCTCCGGGTAGAACCACGCGGTAGCGCCGTCAATCGCGCCAAGCACCAGCCCCAAGAGCAGGCCGGCAACAATCTGATTCATGGTCACGTCCTCTCACTACCCGATTACGCGTGGGAGCGGGAAGCTTTAATTTGCTTTTGTGGGATAAGCTTTAGCTTGTCCAAGCGAGCGGAGCTCGCTCTGGGTTCGCGGCTCTGTAACCGCTTTCCGTTCCGCGCCCGCTTCCCGAGCCGCGCGCGTGAGCAAGCGGATTCTGGACCGCTACGCTTTTCCCGCCGCGATCTTCTTTTCCAGCGCCTTCATGAGACGCGATTCCACGTCGCGGGGGATCGGGTACGGGTCCATGCCTCTGTAGATTTGAATTGTCTTTTTCGTCGTGTCGGCGATTACCCAGCAGTTGGGACACTCGGCGATATGGGCCTCGATTTTCGATCGCAGCTCCGTGTCGGCCGATTCGTCAAGGTAATCGCTCAATTCGTGCAGAAAATCTTTACATGTAAGCAAAAGCGTCGTCCCCCTTGCGCTTGAAGTAACGAGTCAGTTTCTCGCGCAATTGCAAACGGGCCCGCAGCAGCCGGCTTTTCACCGCCGGCACGGAGAGCCCCAGCGCTTCCGCTGTTTCCTCGGTTGAGAGTTCGTCTATGTCCCGCAGCACGAAAACCGAGCGATACGGTGGCTCCAGACTCTGCACCGCCGTATCCAGAATGCCGCCTAGTTCATCGCGGGAGAATCGCTGTTCGGGATCTTCGTCCCAAGCCGCAATCTCCCTTACCATCGTGTCTTCGCCAGTGTCGATGTTCTCGTCGAGGGAAACCGACTTGTCGGTCTTCCGGCGCCGCAGCTTCATCAGCGCCTGATTTACCGCGATCCGCACGATCCAGGTGTAGAATTTTGAGTTTCCCTGGAACTGGTCGAGGTGCTCATAGGATTTCATGAACGTTTCCTGGAGCACATCCTCGGCATCTTCGCGGTTTTGCGTTACGTGCTGCGCCAGACGGAAGATCTTGCCTTCGTAGCGCCGCACCAATTCCCCGAACGCGGCAGTATCGCCCTCGCGGGACTGCGCGACCAGAGTAGTTTCATCGGCATCGGCTAAGCTGGAAACGGGCATGGAGCGCTAGTGTCATCATAGCGCACACACGTTGCCGGGCTGGAGTGAGTGGTGGAGAGGTTAACGCTTGAAAAGAAAAGGGCCCCAAGGCGGGGCCCTTGCTTCGATTCTGTACTTGAAAATACCGTCAGACGCGGGCGACGTTCTCGGCCTGCAGTCCCTTGGGCCCCTGCTTCACCTCGAACTCCACCTCCGAGCCTTCATCCAGGGTGCGGTATCCGTTGTCCTGGATCGCCGAAAAGTGTACGAACACATCGTCGCCGCTCGACCGTTGGATGAATCCATAGCCCTTGGCGGCATTAAACCATTTCACAGTTCCTTTTTCCTTCACGTACCAATTCTCCTGATTGTTGTTTGCATGCGATGGATCCGAACCAGTGGGCCTACGGGGGCTTGCGAGGGACTTCCAAAACGCGGGCCAAACAACTAATTTAATTCGTAGGTTATTCTCTCAGATGGCGGTGATATGGTCAAGGGTACGCTACCGAAGGTCAGCGAAGTCGATTTGGTGCGCCGCATCGGCCGGTGGGCGCATCTGGCGCCCGCGCCCGCTTCTTCCCTTGTGTTGGGCATCGGCGACGACTGCGCCATCTATCGCCCGCGCGGCAGTCGCGAAGATCTCCTGTTTACCACCGACCTGCTGATCGAAGACGTGCACTTTCGCGCGTCGACACACCGGCCTGAAGACGTCGGTTGGAAGTGCCTGGCGCGCGGCCTGAGCGACATTGCAGCTATGGGTGGCGAGCCGCGCTTCTGCCTCGTCTCGCTCGCCGTCGCCGAATGGGCCGACGCTCGCTGGGTGGAGGGATTCTATCGCGGGCTGTTGCGCCTGGCGCGCCGCGAGAAAACAGGTTTGGCCGGCGGCGATCTGGCGCGAGCCGAAAAGGTGACCTGCGATATCGTGGTGTGCGGCGCGGTCCCGCGAGGCCGCGCGCTACGCCGCGGCGGCGCGCGTGCCGGCGATGCCATCTACGTTTCGGGGGCGCTTGGTGGGTCGGCTCTGGGGCTCGCGAAAGGCGCCGGCAAAGCGTGGAAGCGGCACTTGCGCCCCGAGCCGCGCCTCGCGCTCGGGCGATTCATCCGAGAGAAGCTCGGCGCCACCGCGGCGATGGATTTGAGCGACGGCCTCTCGCTCGATCTGCGGCGCATGTGCGATGCCTCCGGCTTACGGGCGGAAATCGCCAGCCCGCCGATTTACGCGGGCGCGACACTGGCACAGGTTCTCCACGGCGGAGAGGATTACGAATTGCTCTTCACGGCGCCGGCACGCGTCCGGGTGCCGGAGGAATTCGAAGGTGTGGCGCTGACAAGGACCGGCGTAATGCGCCGCGGGCGAGCGGGCGTCACATTGGACGGCGCACCGCTCGATCCTCTGGGCTGGGATCATTTCGCATGATGGACGGATTTGGTGGGGCATGCTTCAGCTTGCCCAGGCGAGCGAAGCTCGCTCCTGGAAACAAGCTGAAGCACAATGCCGCATAGTTTCCCACCTCCGAGTATCCGTATAAAAGGTGGGGCGGAACCCCACGTCCGCGGTCGACCCAATGGTCGGCCTCTTCGCGATGGCAGACACCTGATTCTTTGACGGGAGAGCGGGACGAGGCCGTACCGGCGCGCCACCTGATCTGTTTTGAGATGCTGGTGTGAGAATGACCATCCCCAACCCCAAACCCGTTCTCGATCTGATCGAGGCTTTCCGCCACTCCAAAACCATGTTCACCGCCGAAGCGCTGGGCATCTTCGATCGCTTGCACGAACGTCCGGCAACCGCGGCGGAACTCGCGGAAGAACTGAAACTCCACTCCGGCGCGCTGGAACGCCTTCTCGACGGGTGTGCCGCCCTCGGATTGCTCGCCAAGGAAAACGGCGTGTACCGGAATCAGCCCGTAGCTGAGAATTATCTGTACAGCGGCAGCCCTCAGACGCTCAGCGGGTACGTGCGCTACTCCGATGAAGCGCTCTTCCGCATGTGGAGCAATCTGGGAGATGCCATGCGCGAGGGCACGCCCCGCTGGAAGCAGACGTTCGGCATCGATGGCGCCATCTTCGGAGGTTTTTATCGCACCGAAGAAGCCATGCGCAATTTTCTGCGCGGCATGCATGGCTTCGGCATGCTGACGTCGCCCGCCGTGGTGGCGGCATTCGATCTCTCGCGTTTTCGGCGTCTGGCCGACCTGGGCGGCGGCACCGGCCATCTGGCCATCGCGGCCTGCCAACGGTACCCGGAACTGCGCTCCGTAGTCTTCGATCTGCCGGCCGTTACCCCGTTGGCGCGCGAAAACATCGTGCGTTCGGGACTGCAAGATCGTGTCTCCACCCAGGACGGGGATTTCTTCAAAGACGAACTCCCCGAGGCGGACCTTTACGCCGTAGGCCGCATTCTGCACGACTGGAGCGACGAGAAGGCCGCAGTCCTGCTGCGCGCCGTGTTCCAGCGATTGCCGTCCGGCGGCGCTCTGCTGATCGCCGAGAAGCACCTCAATGAGGACGGCGTCGGTCCACTCGCCGTGAATATGCAATCGCTCAATATGCTGGTAGTTACCGAGGGCCGCGAACGCACTCTCGGTCAATTCGCACAAATGCTGCGGGCCGCGGGATTCTCCGATGTCGAGGGCAAACGCACCGGTGTAGCGTTGGACGCGATTTTGGCGGTGAAGACCTAAATTGCGGCTAAAATATAAACTTGATCGTCACCCTCACCATTAATCCGGCGATCGATCGCATTTTCAGCGTCGATCGACTGGCGTTCGAAGACCGCTCCTATATCAATTCGGTAGGCGAATCGGCGGGCGGGCGCGGGATCAATGCATCGCGTGTGATTCATTCTTTCGGCGGCGATACCCGTGCGGTCCTGACCTCGGGCGGCGATACCGGTAAAAGGCTGGAGCAGCACCTGGCGGACTGCGGCTACCCTACCACCCTCGTGCCGATCCGGAAGGCCATCCGCACCAACCTCACGATTACCGACACGCACGGCCTCACCGTGAACCTGAATGAGACCGGTCCGGAGTTGTCGAAGTCCGAAGTGAAGAGTGTGGAGGAGGCAGTGAGCGAGGCGTTGAAGGATGCGTCCTGGCTGTGTCTGTGCGGCAGCCTGCCGCCGGGCGTGCCGTCATCTTTCTATGGGAAGCTGATTGCCATGGCCCGCAAGAAGAAGGTGAAAACGCTGCTGGATGCCGATCGCGATCCCTTGCGCGAGGGTATCGAGCAGCAACCAACAGTCGTGACCCCCAACCAGCAGGAGGCCGAGCGGCTGCTGGGCCGTACCCTTCTGACGCGTACTCACCACTTGGAAGCGGCCGCGCAGATTCGCGCCATGGGCGCGGAGTCGGTGATACTGTCGCTGGGCAGCCGCGGCGCCATCGGCGCGTTTCCCAAGGGATTGATTGAGGCGCTGCCGCCGCGCGTGGACGCCGTGTGTCCCATCGGAGCCGGAGACGCCCTTACCGCCGGCTATACGTGGTCTTTCACCCGCCACAAGAATCAAGCCGACGCGCTGCGCTGGGGCGTGGCCGCGGGAACCGCATCCGCGCAGTTGCCGGGAATGAATTTCGCCACGCTCGCGCAGGTGGAAGAGATTTATCGCAACGTCGAAATTCGCCGCGTGGACTAGGATGCAGGCCGCCGCGCCCGAGAAGCACCGGTTCCTTCACTCCGCCGGAATCGTTTCCGCCGCCGTGATGCTCAGCCGCATCACCGGCATGGTTCGCGAAATGGTGATGGCGCGGCTGTTCGGCGCCGGCGCCGCCAACGACGCATTCCAGCTCGCCTTTCGCATTCCCAGCCTCACGCGCAATCTCTTCGCCGAGGGCGCGCTATCGTCGGCGCTGGTGCCGGTCTTCACGCGCTCGCTGGCCGGCGAGGGGAAGCGCGAGGCATCCCAGCTTTCGAGCCTGGTCGCCACCGCGGTGGTTCTGGTAGTCGGCCCGCTCTGCGTGTTGGGAATGATCTTCAGCCCGCAGTTGGTGCGGCTATTGGCGCCGGGGTTCGAACAGGTGCCCGGTAAGTTCGCGCTCACCGTGCTGCTCACCCGGATCATGTTCCCGTTCCTGCTGCTGGTGGCATTGGCGGCACAGGCGATGGCGGCGCTGAATGCCAGCGGGAGTTTTGGTGTGCCGGCGCTGGCGTCGACGCTCTTCAACCTCGGATCGGTCGCTTGCGGGCTGGCCCTGGGGTATACCGTGGGGCGCGGGATGGGCAACGGCATGATTGTTTCCATGGCTTGGGGGGTGCTTGCCGGTGGCGCCCTGCAGTTGCTGTGGCAGCTTCCCGTAATGGCGCGCGCCGGCTTCCGCTTGCGCCCCCGCGTCGACTGGAGTCATCCCGGCCTGCGCCAGATCGCGCGCATGATGGGGCCGGCCATTTTGGGGAATGCCGCGCTGCAAATCAATATCGTGGTGAACTCGAATTTGGCGTCCGGTATCGCGGACGCCTCGGGTCACGTGATCGATGGCCCGGTGAGCTGGCTGGGGTATGCGTTCCGCTTCATGCAATTGCCGGTTGGCATTTTTGGAGTGGCTATCGCCTCGGCCACCCTGCCGGCGATTTCGCGGAGTGCGGGCCTGCGGCAAATGGATGAGTTTCGTTCCCAGCTGTCTCGCTCGCTGGGAACTATCCTGCTGCTCACGATTCCTTCCTCGGTAGGGATGGCTGTGATGGGCGAAAGCATGATCGCCGCGGTGTACCAGGGAGGGCGGTTTACAGCATACGATACGCACCAGACGGCGCTCGCGCTCACCTGCTTCAGCGCCGGCCTGGCCGGATATTCGGCGCTCAAGACGCTGGCGCCTGCTTTTTATGCGCTAGACGATGCGCGCACGCCCATGCTGGTGAGCGTGGCGTCCATCGGAGTAAATTTCGCGGCGGCGTACGGGATGGTGAAGTGGGCCGGAATCGGACACGCGGGACTGGCTCTCTCCACGGCTACCGTGGCGATCTTCGGCGCTGTGGCGCTGCTGATGGTATTGCAGCGTAGGCTGGCGGGAATCGGTCTGCGGAAGCTGGCGGGCAGCGCGGTGAAAATAGCGGCGGCGGCAGCTCTAATGGGAGTGGCGTGCAAGCTGTCGAGCGTTCTGGTGCACACTGTCATGGGTGCGCGAGCCCACGTTGCGCTGGTTGACGTAGCGATTTCCATTCCTTTGGGAGTAGCGGTATTCTATGCTGCCGCGCGAGCCTGCCACATCGAAGAACTGGAGGCGGTGGAAGCTGCGTGCTACACTGCGTTTAAGAATAATGCTCCCCGACCTGAAGTTGGTGATCCGCCTCCAAGAAGTCGATAACCGTCTTGCGGATCTGAACCGCGAGATCTCCGCGCTCCCCGTGCACATCGCTGAAATCGAAAAAAAGCTGATTTCGCATGAGCGTAAGCTGGAAGCTGACCGTGCCGCCCTGGCCGCCAATCAGAAAGAGCGCAAGAAATGCGACACCGATATTCAGACTCAGGAACAGAAGATCTCCAAGCTCAAAGATCAGACGCTGCAGGCCAAAACCAACGACCAGTATCGCGCCTTTCAGAATGAGATCGATTTCTGTCAAGCGGAGATCCGCAAATCTGAGGATCGAATTCTGGAACTGATGACTGAATCCGAGCCTCTGGACCGCAACGTAAAAGCGGCTGAGGGGGCGCTGAAGGCGGAAAAGGCGGAGGTAGAAGCGGAAAAGCAGGTGGCCCGCGAACGTACCGCCGAAGATCAAAAAGCCAAGGCGGATTTACTGAAAGAGCGGGGAGAGATCGTGGCCGGAATCACGCCGCCCGTTTATCAGCGTTACACGCGCATCGCCAAGATGCGGCGCGGAATCGGCGTTGCGGAGGCGCTGGATGGCCGTTGCAGCGTCTGCAACATGTCATTGCGCTTGCAGTTTTCCCAGGATCTCAAGAAGAGCGAACAAGTCATGTCCTGCGAAAGCTGCGGGCGGATCTTGTACTTCAATCCGCCGCAGGCTGTCGTGGATGACGCGGCCGGAGCGTAAACGCCGCCTTACCGGTCGCCCCAGCTGTATCCCAACCAGACCATTCCACCAATCACCGAGTTGCTGCCGAATTCCTGGTTCAAATTGGGGACAAAGTGGTAGTCGAACTGAGGGCGGATGAAGATGTGGTCGGTCACATAGACCTGCAAGCCCACGCCCGCGTGAATATCGAAATGGTTGCTGCTGGGGAAAGGCTCGGACTGCGCAGCGCAGATCGTGGTCGTGACGCAGCTCGTAACTTTCTCGGAAATGCCGAACTTGGCGTCTCCGATACCCGGAATAATCTTCAACTGGAATTTCTTGTTATTGATCGGCGACCAAATACCATTGACATCGATGAAATGCTGGCGGTATTGGAGGGTATAGGAGCCTCCGCCTTCGGATACCGGGATCGTGACTTGCGGCTCATAGTTGCCCCTGGCGGGCATCAAATCCCAAGAGAATCCCGCCCCGAACCTCTTCTTAAGCATCAGGTCCATACCAAAGCCGATAAAAACGCCACCCAGCCCATTAGTCGGAGAGATGACACAGTTCGGGTCGGCTGTGACCGATGTACAGATGCTGCCCGTGACGCTGTCGGTGCCGGTAGGCGCCGCGGCCTTATCGTGGAAAGATCCGACACCCAAATTCAGGTCAAACGAAGTCTGCGCGGCGGCAAACTGCACACTGCCAAGCGCAAGGAAGCAGAACGGTAGGTATTGAGCGATGCGTCTCACGTCAGAATCTCCTATTGTGTGTTGCAGAATTGCACACGCTGCTTTACTATCTTAATCCGAATAATGCGGCCCAAACTGTTAGTTTACCGGGGTTTGTCAGTACAAACGCCGGTTCAACAGGTACGACGTGGCGCGTACCGCATTGGTTTCATTGCTATTGTACGCTAACGCCTCTGGCACTTCGGGCAGAAATGTGAGGACCTTTGCGTAATTACCAGCCGCCGGATAGCTGTACCGCAACTCACACAAGGCTCGCCGGTCCGCTGATAAACACGGTGGCTGAACTGGAAAAACCCTTTTCGCCCTTGCGCGTCCACATAGTCGGAAATGGACGAACCGCCGGCATCGATGGCTTCCCGGAGCACCGCCTGGACACCTTCATAGAGTTTTCTCGCACGCTCGCCGCGCAAACGATTGGCGATGGCCGTGGGATGAATACCGGCCCGAAATAGCGCTTCGTCGGCATAAATGTTTCCCACGCCCCGCAAGAAGCGCTGGTTCAGCAGCAACGCTTTGATGCGCGTCTTGTGGCGTTTCAGTGCGTCGGCGAAATCGGCCAGCGAAATCTCCAGCGGTTCCGGACCGAGGCGGGCGACCCGCGCCGGGAATTCCTCGCTGAGCTGGAAACTGCCGAACTGCCGGCTATCGTTGAACAACAAGACGCCCTTGTCGAGCGTCAGAATGGCGTGCGTATGTTTGCCGATGGGACCGCCCAGAAGCAGCCGGCCGGTCATTCCAAGGTGAATGAGTACGTAACCGCCGCCCTCGAGGGGCATGACCAGAAACTTACCGTAGCGCTTGATCCCGGCGATGCGCCGGCCGGCGAGACCGGCCGCCATTCCATCGGGATCGCCTCCCCGCAGGATCCGCAGGGAGCGAAATTCGGCCGATACGATACGACGCCCCACCAGCGGTGCAATGGACCGCGCGACAGTCTCGACTTCCGGGAGCTCGGGCATTTTACGCCATGTGTGGGACGGCGTCTCTGGCCGTTCGCGAGTTCGGCCGGCCGATGCCGCAGTAGTCGAACCCGGCGGCGCGCGCCGCGTCGGGGTGGAAGAGATTGCGCCCATCCACCAGGATCGCCCGGGTCATCGCTCGCGCCAGGGCGGGCAGATCGAGATCGCGGAATTCGCTCCATTCGGTCACCAGCACGAGCGCGTCGCTCTCCGAGGCGAGTTCGAGTGGCGAGTCGCAGCAGCGAATCCGCAGATCCGGCCGTTGTTCGCGGCATGCGTTCATAGCGATCGGGTCGTAGGCCTTCACACGCGCGCCCATTTGAAGCAGCCGCTCGGCGATGTGGAGGCTGGGAGCGTCGCGCAAATCGTCGGTATCCGGTTTAAAAGCCAGGCCGAGCAATCCGACAGTGCGGCCCTTCAGAATAAAAAGCTTCTCCTGGAGCTTCTGGATCACCAGCTGGCGCTGCGCGGTATTGACTTCGATGGAAGCCCGCAGCAGCCGGCTATCGTAGCCATACTCGCGGGCGGTATGCAACAGCGCGAGCACGTCTTTGCCAAAGCAGCTGCCGCCCCATCCGAGGCCCGGCGAGAGGAATTTCGATCCGATACGGGAATCCAGCCCGATGCCGGTCATTACTTCGGGGGCCTCGGCGCCGACGTGTTCGCAAATATTGGCGATCTCGTTGGCGAAGCCGATTTTCATAGCCAGGAACGCATTGGCGGCGTACTTGATCATTTCGGCGCTGGTGAGCGTGGTGCTCACCATGCAGACGCGTTTGAGCCCCGCCGGCCGCTGCACTCCCGCAGGCGCTTCGAAACTCTGTTCCACCAACGGACGGTAAAGTTCCTGCATCACTGCCAGAGTTTCCTGGTCGGATGCGCCGGTGACGATGCGGTCGGGATACAGCGAATCGCCGATGGCGCAACCTTCCCGCAGGAATTCCGGGTTGCTGGCCACTCCGAAACGGATCGAGGACCGTTCCTCAGGCCGCGCCTCGCGGATGCCCTCGCGCACCAGGGTTTCCACCAGATTGCCGCTCCCCACCGGAACGGTGGATTTGTTGACCACCACGCGGAACTTTTTCGCATCCATGGCGCCGCCAATACTGCGTGCCGCCGCTTCGAGATAACGCAAATCGGCCTCACCGCTCGGTAAGGAAGGTGTGCCGACGGCGATGAAGATGACATCGCTGGCGGCTGCGGCGGCGGAGAGATCGGTGTCGAAGTCGATGCCTCCATGGGACGCGGCGAGCTGCAGCAACTCCGCGAGGTGCGGCTCGTAGATGGTAGGTTCACCGCGCCGCAGAGAAGCTATCTTCTTCTCGTCCGTGTCAATGCAGGTAACGCGGTGACCCAGGTAGGCCAGGCACGCCCCTGTGACCGCGCCAACATATCCAGTTCCAATTACCGTAACTCTCATTTCATACCACCCGGTCGAATTCTTTCTGCTTGAGTATAACAAGCGCGGGACTAATTGGTAGCCGGATTCGCTACAATCGATAGTACTAAGTGGGTGGGCAGGTCTATTGCCTGCAAGACGTTGACAAAATGCAGACGATTCTCGTGATTGACGATGACGAAAGCCTGCGTGACACCATCGGTGTGATGCTTGAGCAGGAAGGCTTTCGCGCCGTGCTGGTGGGCGACGGACGCAGCGGTTTCGATAAGGCGGTCACACTCAAGCCCGATCTGGTACTGGTCGATCTGCGGCTTCCCGGAATGACCGGGACCGAAATCTGCAAGCAGTTGCGCGCCGCTTCCGTGAAAACACCCATCATTGTTCTCAGCGCCATGGATGACGAGTTGGATAAGGTGCTGCTGCTCGAAATCGGCGCCGACGACTATGTGGTCAAACCTTTCGGAACCCGCGAATTGATGGCTCGTATCCGCGCTGTCCTTCGCCGTTCCTCCCCGGACGCCCGTAAGGTAGTGCGCTTCTCCGACACGGAGGTCGATTTCGAACGGCGCGTGGTCACCCGCAAGGGCGAAGACCTTAGAATGACCCCGGCGGAATACAATCTGCTTTGCTATTTTCTGCAGAATCCCGACCGGCCGCTCACACGCGACATGATTCTAAATTCGGTCTGGGGTTACGAGTTCTTCCCCAATACACGCACGGTAGATGCGCACGTAGTCAAACTGCGGCAGAAACTCGAGCCCGACGCCAATGCTCCGCGCCATTTCCTGACCGTCCACGGAGTGGGTTATCGGTTCCTACCGTAACACTTCTGTCAAGATTTTACGCGACTTTTACGTAGAACCCACCTCCGGGATTTGCCCGATAAGCGACAATAACGGAATGCTTCCCGAAGGGGATATGCCGTCCACCGGGCGCCCGGTCCTGATAGTGGAGGACTCCGAGAATAGCGCCGCCATGCTGGAAATTGTGTTGTCCGGTATCGCGGACGTGACGATTGTGCTGGTGCCTTCAGCCTTGGAAGCCTGGCGCGTTTTGAACGGCCAGGGGCCATCCATCCACGTCATCGTGACCGACCTGAATATGCCCCGCATGGACGGGTTCGAACTGATCCGGCGGGTGCGTGCGGACGGGCGCCTCGCGGCTACGCCGATCGTGGTGGTCAGCGCGGATACCGATCCCGCAACGCCTCGGCGGATCGCGCAATTGGGGGTAAGTGCGTTCTTCGCCAAGCCTTTCTCACCCGCCGAGGTGCGGCGGAAACTGGAGCAGATTCTCAATGGTACGACCGATTAATCGAGCCAACCGGTGGGGCGGACCCCCTGGTCCGCGGCCGACCCCCTGGTCGACCTGTTCACAGTTCGGCGAACTTCGAAGCGCACAACGGCGACTGATTCTCGCCATGGTGCTCGTTTTGGCGCCGCCCCTCCTGCGCGCGCAAAACCCGCCCGGCAACGCCGCGATCCTGCGACGGCTTGACCGGCTGGAGCAGGAGAATCGCGCCATGGCGGAAGAGATTCGCGCCCTTCGCCTGGAACTTAGTGCCGCGCACACGGCTCCCGAAACCCCCGCCGCCGCACCCGAGACTGTGGAGGAAAAAGTCGATATCCAGGGGCAGCGCATCGAGGAGCAGGCCCAAACCAAAGTGGAAGCGTCGCAGAAATTTCCCATCAAGCTTTCGGGAATGGTGCTGGTGAATGCCTTCGTCAACTCCCGGCAGAATGGAGGCAGCGATTATCCCACCGCGGCGTCCGCCATACCGGGCGGCGATCGCGCGGGCGCCACCGTTCGCCAGAGTATCGTCGGCCTGGAATACAACGGTCCCCGGACTTTCCTGGGCGGCGCCGTGCACGGATCGCTGTTCATGGATTTTTACCAGGGACCGACCCCGCTTCAGCAGTGGATTCGCCTGCGGACCGCCACTATCCAGATGGATTGGAAGACCCGCAACATCAAGCTCGGCGTAGATAAGCCCATCTTCAATCCGCGCGATCCCGATTCGCTGGCGCAGGTAGGCGTGTCGCCGCTCACCGGCGCGGGAAACTTGTGGCTCTGGATGCCGCAGATCCGCCTGCAACAGGACTTCTCGTTGGGACGTTCGAGCGGAGTGAACGCGCAAATCGGCGCGGTGGAAACCCACGAGGCCAATCCCTATGGGGGAGAAGCGCCCGGCGTTAAGATTGAGGCGGTGCGGCCTGGCCTGGAGGGCCGGGTGATGGCGTGGCACAAGCTGGACGATAACCGGCGCCTCGAAATCGCCGCCGGTTTCCACGCCAGCACCACTCACGCCGCCGGATTCTCCATCCCCTCGAACCTGGTTTCCATCGACTGGTTCTTCAACCCCTGGCGGCGAGTGGAGTTCAGCGGCGCGTTCTTTTCGGGCCAGAATGTCGCCAATCTGGGAACCGGCGCCATCAATCAGGGCTATTACGTCGACTACAACTCCGCCGAGGCAATCGACAGCACCGGTGGATGGGGCCAAGTCACGATTCACACCATTCGTCGTTTGGATTTCCACCTATTCACGGGACAGCAGGATTATGAAGCGGCCGGGCAGGCGGGCAGCGTGACACGGAACTTGGTGTATGGCGGCAATCTATATTTCCGCGTCGCGCCCAACGTTCTCTTCGGACCGGAAATCACCCAAACGCGGACGTTCTATTGGGGTGAAGGGCTGCGCATCAACAATCACTATGACATGGCGCTGGCGTACCTATTCTAAGCGTGGGGCATGCTTCAGCTTGCCCAGGCGAGCGAAGCTCGCCCTTTGCCTCTTCCTCGTGACGCAGCTCTTGCCCGCCTCCCAACTGCGCGGACAAGTCGAGCTGACCAACTCCAAGGACCCCGCCGTGCGCCGCAATCGCGACTACGCCGGCGTGGTGATCTGGCTGGAGCCGGTAGGCCGCCCGGCGCCCGTTCCCCCACCGCGCCACGCGGAAATGAAGCAGCAGGACAAGACGTTCAAACCTCACGTACTGGCGATTCCAATGGGCGGCACGGTGGATTTTCCCAATCTCGACCCGTTTTTTCACAACGCTTTCTCCAACTTCTCCGGCCAGCCTTTCGATATCCCGCTGTACGCACCCGGCACTACCAAGAGCGTGACCTTCCGGCGTCCCGGCATCGTCCGCGTCTTCTGCAATATCCATTCGCTGATGAGCGCGATTATCGCCGTGCTGGACACGCCCTGGTATGTAGTGACCCCCGAGACCGGGCAGTTCCATATCGACGATATTCCCCCGGGCGAATATCAGTTGCACCTATTCCATGAACGGGCACTGCCTGAAAACCTTCACTTTTTGGAACGCCAGATCACCGTTCCGGAGAGTGGACTCACTTTACCGTTAGTCTCGATTTCCGAAACCGGTTACATTCCGGCCCCGCACCCCGATAAGCACGGCAACCCATATCCGCCTCAAAACGGGTACGGAACTGGAGGCCATTAGTGCGCCAGCGATTTTCGAGACTGTCCCTGTTGACGAAGATTCTGCTGTCCACCACCGTGGCCATCACCATTCTGTTCGCTATTACCGGACAGATCGTGCTCCACAACATCACCCGCACGATGTCCGACAGCCTGCGGCAGGAGGTGCAGGACAGCTTCCGTGCCTACACGTCCCTCTGGACGGCCAAGAAGAACATGCTGTCTTCCATCAACCGCATCATGAGCGACATGCCGGAAGTGCGCGCCGCGTTTAGTACGGGCGATCGCGCTACCATCCAGGACACCCTGGGCGAACTGTGGCGCAAAGTCTCCAATGAAAACGCCTTCTTCCTGGTGACCGACCCCGAGGGCAAAACCATCGTTTCGCTGGGTGGAAAGACCGATCTCACTCTGCCCACGGAAGTAGTGGAGGCGGCCGCGGAATGCTTTCCCGACCAGGCGGCTGGATTCTTTGCGCAGAACGGCGAGCTTTACCACATCTCCGTCACTCCCGTTTATGTGCAGTCGAGTGGGCAGGACAAGGTACCGATCACCGTGCTGGTAGCGGGTTTCGAGGTGGACGCCGTGGTGGCCCAGCGTCTGAAAAAGGACACCGGCGGCAGCGAGTTTCTCTTTCTTCCGCTCGGCGCCGGTCCGGCGGTATCCACTCTGAATCCGCGAGCCACCGCCGCCGTGGACCGCGCCATCGCTTCCGCGCGGCCCGATGACCTGGTGAGCGACGGCGTCTCCGAGTACGCCTGGTTCAGCACGAAGTTGGATGACATTCGCGGCAAACCGGTGGGAGAACTGCGGATCCTGCGCGGCTTCGATAACGCCCGGCGTGAAATCGCGGGACTGTATACGCGCATCGTCCTGCTCTGGCTGCTGGCCGTTACCGTCGGGTTCGGCTTGACGTATCTCCTGGCGCGCCGCATCGTGGAGCCGGTGCTGCAACTCGACCGCGCCGCGGCCGAAGTGGCGCGCCAGAATTACACCATCGAAGTGGAAGTGAAAAGCGAAGACGAGATGGGCCGCCTGGCGCGCACGTTCAACACGATGTGCGCTTCCATCCGGCAGGCCCGCGAGGACCTTATCCGCCACGAGCGCATCTCCACTATCGGACGTCTCTCGGGCTCCATCGTGCACGATTTGCGGAATCCTCTGGCGGCGATCTACGGCGGCGCCGAGATGTTGGTGGATGCCGATCTGCCGCCCGCCCACGTGAAGCGGCTGGCGGGCAATATCTACCGCGCCTCGCGCCGCATTCAGGAACTGCTGCAGGACCTGCTCAACGTATCGCGCGGCAAGAGTGGAGTAGCGGAAATATGCCGGCTGCGCGAAGTGGCATCGGCAGCGTGCGATTCCCTGGCCGCCATGGCGGGCGCGCAAAACGTCACCATCGAACTCTCGATTCCCTCCGATATCGAAGTGCCCATGGAGCGCAGCCGCATGGAGCGCGCTTTCGTCAACCTGATCGCCAATTCTCTGGAAGCGATGCCGGAAGGCGGCGCCGTGCGCATTTCGGCCGAGCTGCAGGATGGCGCGGCAGTGGTTCACGTGGAAGATAACGGTCCCGGAATTCCGCCGGAAATTCGCTCGCAGCTTTTCCAGCCGTTCGTCAGCGCCGGAAAACGCAACGGGCTCGGGCTGGGCCTGGCGCTCTCGCGGCAAACGGTGTTGGAGCACGGCGGCGACATGTGGGTGGAACCGGTGGCGGGGCGCGGCGCGCGCTTCAGCTTCCGCCTTCCGGCCGTGGCCCCGGTGCACGAGTTGGTTACTGAGCCGCGACCGTGAGGGAGTGTTCATGGCCCTCGGCCTGGACAAGCTAAAGCTTTTGCAGTCGTGGGGTATGCTTTAGCTTGCCCCGCCGGGCGGCAAGCCCGGCCGCTTTCTAATACTGCATCACGCGATTGCCGCCGAAATCGAACCGGAACCGAACCTCCCGCAATCCCGCGGCGGCCATAGCGGCACTAAGCCGCGCCTTATTCTCCGTATAGAACAGGAGGAATCCGCCACCGCCCGCGCCGATGAGCTTGCCGCCGATCACGCCGTTGGCGCGCGCCAGTTCATAATACCCGTCGATCTCGCGATTGCTCATTCCGCTGCTGCGCGCCCGCTTCCGCTCCCAGTGTCCGTGCATCAATTCGCCGAAAGCCCGCAGATCGCCGGCTTCCAACGCGGCTTTGCTCTCGTACCCCAGCTTTTTGACGAAGTGCATGTTCTCGATCATGTCCTTGTCCTTCTGCTTGCTCCGCACGTCCTGGTCCTTGAGGATCTCCGACGCGTTCCGGGTATAGCCCGTGAAGAACATGGCCAGGCCGTCTTCCAGGCGATGCAGCGTGGCGGGTGGAAGCCGCAGCGGCTCGACATCCACGTGTCCGCCGGGTTGAAACGTGAACGCGGTAATGCCGCCGAAAGTGGCGATGTACTGGTCCTGTTTGCCGATCGGTTCGCCCAGGAGATCCATCTCAATGTGACAGGCCTGTTCGGCAATTTCCCGTTGCGTCACGTGATTCCGGCGATAGGCATGCAACGCGCACAGCAGCGCCGTAGTGAAGCTGCCCGACGACCCCAGGCCGGTGCCGGCGGGAATATCGGACAGGCTGGTGATTTCGAGGTGCGGATCTTCGATCGGTACCAGCAGCAGGGCCTCGCGCAGAATGGGATGCTTGATCTCCTCGGCGCGTGAGACCGTCTCCGTCTTGGAATACCGGACGAGGATTTCCGGCATGAACGTTTCGTGGAGCGTGATGTAGACGAACTTGTCGATCGCGCCGGCGATGAGAAATCCGCCGTGCTCGCGGTAATAAGAAGGCAGGTCCGTACCGCCGCCTCCCAGAGAGATGCGCAGCGGGCTGCGAGTGATGATCATAAGGGCCGCATTAAAGTTTCGCGGGTCGGCGGATGAACTGTCAAGATCCCCGACGGCTGCGAACAGCGCGGGAGGTGTCCATCGTGTTGTGGCGCGGGCTTCAGGCTGCTGGGTCGAGACTCCAACTCCTGATGTGCGGAATTTGCCATGAGCCCGCAACCCGCTCCCTGTGGCCGGCCGGAAACGCAAGGCGCCGACACTGAGCCGCGGCCAAAGGGAGCGGGTTGCGTGACGCCAAACTGGCTGAAGTCAATTTCCCCGCCACCACACAGTTAAGGGGACGACATCAGAAGTTCGGAGACTCGTCTCGACCCGTCGCGCCGAGAAGAGACTAGTCTCGGCGCTGCAGACACGAGTGTCTGCGCCACGCAGACGCGGCATCCTCGCTACAATGGGAATCGCCGCTTCCGGCAGGCGCCGAGCCTTAGCGCCGCCTTCGAATCTTCTGCATCTAAGGACCGTCTTGGAACCGAACGAGCTTGTAAAAGTTGGACTGGTGGGCGCGGGGTATGTCAGCACCTATCACGCGCGGGCGTTGCGCAGCCTGCCGTTCGTCGAAATCGTAGGCATTGCCGACCCCGACGAGGACCGCGCCTCCGCGCTCGCCGAGCAGTTTCGGATTCCCAAAGTGTATTCTTCGCTCCAGGCGATGGCGGAAGCCCACCCCAAGGTGATCCACGTCCTCACTCCGCCGGGATCGCATGCTGCGCTGGCGCTGCAGGCATTGAATATGGGGTGCCACGTCTTCGTCGAGAAGCCCATGGCCGAAACTGTCGCGGATTGCGACCGCATGATTGCGAGCGCCCGCGCAAAGGGATTGGTCCTCTCGGTAAACCACTCCGCCCGCATGGACCCAATCGTGATCCAGGCGCTCGACATGATTCATAAGGGCGCGTGCGGACAAGTCCAGGCCGTCGATTTCTTTCGCAGTTCCGATTATCAGGCGTACTCCGGCGGCCCTTCGATTCCCCCGTATTTCCGTAACGGTTCCTACCCTTTTCAGGACCTCGGCGTCCACGGCCTGTACCTGCTGGAAGCGTTCCTGGGGCCCATCCGCCGGGCCGACACGCATTACTACGCCAGCGGCCTGGGCGATGCCAACCTGGTATTCGATGAGTGGCGCACCCTGGTAGAGACGGACCGCGGCACCGGGCAAATGTACATTTCCTGGAACGTGCGGCCCATCCAGAACGAACTCGTTATCCACGGCACCAAGGGCGTCATGCACGTGGATTGCTATCTGCAGGTCATCACGCTGCGCAAGACTTATCCGGCGCCCAAGCCGGTGCAGCGGATTCTGGGCGCCGGTTTCAACGCCCTGCACACGCTGGCGAAAGTGTCGGTGAACACCCTGCGCTTTGCCACCGGACGCCTCAAGCCATCGCCCGGAATCCACGTCTCGGTAATCAAATTCCACGAAGCGCTGCATAACGGCCAGGCGCCGCCGGTATCGGCCGAAGAGGGACGCCGCGCGATCGCCTTGCTGGAAGACGTCTCGCGGCGCGCCGACGACGATAAGCGCGCTTATCTCGCCGAGCCGAACCAGCACCTCAGGCCTCGCATTCTGGTAACCGGCGCGAACGGATTTCTCGGCCAGGCGCTGGTCCGGCGCCTTCGCGCGGAAGTGGGCGAGCCCCTGCGTTTGCTGGTGCGGCGGCCGCCAGCGACTCCGCCGCCCGACGATCTGCAACTGGTCTACGGCGACCTCGGCAATCCTGCCGCGGTCGACCACGCCATGGAAGGCATCGAGGTCGTCTTTCATCTGGGCGCCGCCATGAAGGGCGGAAATTTCGAATACCATAGCGGCACCATTTGGGGAACGCGCAACGTGATCGATGCCTGCGAGCGTCACGGCGTCCGGCGGCTGGTCTATGTCAGTTCGCTGAGCGTGCTCGACCACGCCGGGCATCGGCCGGGTGTCCCGGTGAACGAGTCCGCTCCCTACGAACCGTACCCGGAAAAGCGCGGCCTCTATACCCAGACGAAGCTGGAAGCCGAGAGGATGGTACTGGAAGCGGCGGCCGCCCGGCGCGTTCACGCTGTAGTGCTCCGTCCGGGACAGATCTACGGACCCGGCGCGGAAAAGGTTCCACCGTCGGGCACGATCGCATTCGCCGGCCGCTGGCTGGTGGTTGGCTCGGGCAACCACCATGTGCCGTTGGTGTACATCGATAACGTGGTCGACGCGCTGATGCTCGCGGGCAACGGCGACTTGCCGAGCGGCTCGGTCTTCCAGTTAGTCGATCCGCAAGGGCTGACGCAGCGCGCTTACGTAAATTACGCCAGCCGCGGCGGGCGGATTCGCGCGTCCTATGTGCCGCCATGGTTTCTCCAGGTGGCGGGATTTGGCGTGGAGTTGCTGGGCAAGGGGTTAAAGCGCCCGGTACCGCTGACGCCTTATCGCGTGAGCTCCATCACCCCGCTGTGGCCTTGCGACTGCACGGCGGCGCATACCGTCCTGGGATGGCGGCCGCGGGTCACAATCCAGGAGGGGATGGCGAAGACGTTCCCGGACTAGAATGTGGCGCAGACCTTCAGTCTGCTGGGTCGAGACAGGCTAGGCATTTCCCTCCACGTTTCACCCCCCTGGCGCGTCAGAAGTATTGTGAAGCGGTTTTGTGCTTTAGGGTGCCTACTCGCGGTGTCGGCGTTCGCGGTCGACGTCCAGACCGCCAACCTCCTGAAGACCGTCGAGCAGCGGTACAACCGCGCTGACAGCTTGCAAGTCCTTTTTCACGAAGAATATACCAAGATCGGCCACGCCAAGCGCTCGGAGAGCGGGGTGCTCGAACTACGCAAACCGGGACGCATGCGCTGGGAATATACGGACCCCAAAGGCAAGTTGGTGGTTTGCGACGGCAAGACGCTCTGGATGTATACTCCCTCCGATAACCGGGTAGCCAAGACCGCCCTCAAGCAGACCGGCGACATGGAGGCTCCGATTGCCTTCCTCCTCGGTAAGCTACACTTTGAGAAGGAGTTCCGAGATATTGTGGGCAAACCGGAGGGGTCCGATACGCTCATCGGCGCGCAACCCAAGTCCGATGACCTGCCGTATACCGCGGTGGAGTTTCTGGTCGCTTCCGACGGCCGCATTCGCAACGTCAAGGTGACACGGTACGACAACTCCATCATGAATTACGGCTTCGACCAGGAGAAGTTGAACCCCCCGCTGGATGACAAACTGTTCCGTTTCCAGATGCCGAGCGGAGCCGAACTGGTGGAGGCCGAAAAGAACTAGCCATGGCGGAGTATGTCCTGAAATATGCCGACGGGCGCGGCCAGGTTCACCAGCAGGTGGCGGCGGCGACCTCCGAAAAAGAACTGCGCGACCGCTACTCCTCGCAAGGCTTCCTGATCTATTCGATCAAGCCGCGTTCCGCCGCCGGCGGCATATTCCAGCGCCGTAAGAAGATCAACGTCGAGAAATTCCTGATTTTCAACCAACAATTTGTAACGCTGATCCGCGCCGGGCTGCCCATCCTGAAGGGCCTCGATCTGCTGGCCGACCGCCTCACCGATCCCAAACTCGGGCCGCACATCCAAGCCGTCCGCGACGAAGTCCGCAACGGCACGCTGCTCTCCGAGGCGTTCCGCGCGCAGGGAGTCTTTCCGAAGATTTACGTGACGTCGGTGATGGCGGGCGAGAAAAGCGGCAGCCTCACCGAGGTGCTCGACCGGTTTATCCATTATCAGAAGCTGTCGCTGGCCGTGCGGAAGAAGGTCATGGTCTCGCTGATGTACCCCTGCGTGCTGATCGTGCTGGTGATCTTCCTGATGATCTTCCTGGTGACGTTTGTGGTGCCGCGTTTCGCCAGCCTGTACGAGAGCTTCCATGCCGAACTGCCGGCGATGACGCGGATTTTGATTACCGTGGGAACGGCGGCGCAAGGGTCGATTTTGGCGTCTGCCGGCGTTGTGGTGGCAGCGGTGATCGCGTTCCGGTTTTGGGCGCGGCGGGAATCGGCCAGAAACACGCTCGATAAGTTGAAACTGAAAGTGCCGGGCGCGGGCGAGATCTGGCTGAAATACCAGGTGGCGCAATTATCGCGCATTCTGAGCACGCTGCTCACGGGCGGCATTCCGCTGGTACAGGCTATGGAGACGGCGGCGGAATCGTTGAATACGCCGCTGCTGCAGCGGGCGGTGGAAAACGCCGGTAGAAGCGTGCGCGAAGGGCAGCCGTTGTCGAAATCGCTGGCGGCATCCAAGTTTATGCCCGGTCTGGCGATCGACATGATCGAAGTGGGCGAATCGACGGGCGCGCTGCCGCAGATGTTGAACAGCGTGGCGGAATTTTTCGAGGACGATGTGAATGTGCGCATGCAGGCCATGCTCTCCCTGATCGAGCCGGCCATCATGCTGGTGATGGGGACGTTCGTGGCGTTTGTGTTGGTGGCGTTGTATCTGCCGATCTTTTCTTTGGCGGACAGTATACGGTAATGAGCCGCGACCGCGAGGGAGCGGTGCTTTTATTTGGTAGCAAGTATGGCGACGACCGATAAATTACGGCTGACGGATCCCGCGGGGGAGATCGACCAGGCGAAGGGCATGGCGGCGCGGTATCGCTGCGAATTTGTGGATTTGCGCGAATCCTCCATCGATCACGACCTGTTCCGCTCCATCCCCGTGGACCTGATGTTCCGGTACAACTTCGTCCCCATGCAGGCGCGCAACGGAACGCTCGAAATCGCACTTTCCGATCCGCGCAATCTGAATCTGATCGACGAATTGACGCTGCTGCTCAACAAGAAGCTGCGCGTCAAAGTCGCCACCCTCTCGCAGATTTCCGAACTGCTCAAGAAAACCGAGCAATCGCAGCGTGTCCTGGAAGAAGTCACCGAGGGATTCGCGCTCGACGTAGTGGTAGAAGACGGCGATTCCGACGAGACGCTCTCCATCGACAAGCTCACCGCTACCGATAGCGACATCGCGCCGGTAATCAAGCTGGTGGACACCACCATCTTCAACGCGCTTGAGCGGCGCGCGAGCGATATTCACATCGAATCGCGCGACCAGGAAGTGGCCATCAAGTACCGCATCGACGGCGTGCTGCACTACGCCATGCCGCCGATCGCCAAGGACTGGCAATCCACCATCATTTCGCGCATCAAGGTGATGAGCGAGCTGGATATCGCCGAAAAGCGCGTGCCGCAGGACGGCCGTTTCCGCGTGCGCTACAAGAATCGCCTGATCGATTTCCGCGTCTCCATCATGCCCACCGTGCATGGGGAAGACGCCGTGCTCCGCGTGCTCGATAAGGAATCGATGAGCGAGAAGTTCGCCAAGCTGTCGCTCGACGTGGTGGGATTTGCCGACGCCGACCTGGTGAAGTTCCGCCGCTACATCCAGGAACCTTACGGCATGGTGCTGGTGACCGGGCCGACCGGTTCGGGCAAGACGACCACGCTTTACGCCGCGATCAGCGAAATCAAGAACGACGAAGACAAGATCATTACTATCGAAGATCCGGTCGAATATCAGATCAAGGGCATCACGCAGATTCCGGTCAACGAGAAAAAGGGACTGACGTTCGCGCGCGGACTGCGCTCCATCCTGCGCCACGATCCCGACAAGATCATGGTCGGCGAAATCCGCGACCAGGAGACCGCACAGATCGCCATCAACTCGGCGCTCACCGGCCACCTGGTATTCACCACCGTGCACGCCAATAACGTGCTCGACGTGCTGGGCCGCTTCCTGAACATGGGTGTGGAAGCGTACAACTTCGTGTCCGCGCTCAACTGCATTCTGGCGCAGCGGCTGGTGCGCGTGATCTGCGTGCATTGCAAGAAGCGTGTGGTCTACCCCGACTCGTATTTGATTGAAAGCGCGCTCAACCCCGACGAATGGCGCGACATCCCCATGATGGAAGGCGCCGGCTGCTTCGAATGCGGCGGCACGGGATTCCGCGGGCGCTCGGCCATCCACGAATTGCTGGACTTGACCGACAAGATCCGCGAGATGATTCTCAACCGGCGTCCGGCAACCGAGATCAAACGGGCGGCGCGCGAAGAAGGTATGACCTTCCTGCGCGAATCGGCGGTGGCAAAGCTGCGCACGGGCATCACCACGCTGCGCGAAATCAATAAAGTGACGTTCATCGAAGGCTAGCCCGTGATACTAGACAGTCTTAAATCGATCTTGATAGATCCCCCGCCGGGCATGGCGTTCGAGGTATCGGAAGCGGGTATCGCCGCGGCGCGCATCGGCCATCGCACCGAATTGGATTTTCGGCCCCTGGAGCCGGGCGTGCTGGCCATCTCGCCGCTGAAGGAAAACGTGCTCGACGAGGCCGCCTTCAAGGCTGCCGTCAAGGCACTGGCGACCACCCATGCGGCACGAAAGGGCAAGGACGCCACGCTCATCCTGCCGGATTTCAGCACCCGCACCACGGTTCTCGATTTCGATACTTTTCCCAGCGATGTGGAAGAGCAGCTCGGCTTGATCCGGTTCCGATTGAAGCGCAGCGTCCCCTTCGACGTGGAGAGCGCCGCGGTGAGCTATGTCGCGCAGCCGGGGCCGAAGCGCTTCGATGTGGTGGTGGTGATGACGCCGCGCGATATCGTCTCGCGCTTCGAGGCTCCGTTTCGCGCGGCCGGCTTGAATCCCGGGCTGGTGACCACTTCCTCACTGGCGGCGCTGGAGCTGGCGCCGGAGGGTGGACTGACGATGGTCGCCAAGCTCACCGGCAAATCGATCACGCTGCTGGTGCGCGACAAGGCCACCTTGAAGCTGGTGCGCTGCCTGGATCTGCCGTCGAACGAATTAGAAGATATTACCGCCGTCCTGGTGCCCACGTTCGTCTATATGGAGGACAATCTGGGCGGGCGCGCGGACAAGCTGCTGCTGTGCGGATTCGGCGCGCGGACGGACGAGGCGAAGCGGCAGTTCGAGCAGGAATTGACGGTGGAAGTGGACGAATTGCGGTCGCCGCTGGGCGTGCCGGGGGAGCACAACGCGGGACTACTCGGCTATCTGCGCTCGGTGGCCAGGAACAACTGATATGAAGATTGCAATTAATCTGGCGAGCCAGCCGTTCCGGCGCGATCGGGCCATGATTGTGGCGTCGGCGCTGGTTTGCCTGTTGCTGGTGGCGAGCCTGGGAGTGCTGATCCGCCTGTCGAACGAAGACAACAAGCAGTTGGGCGACGTGCGTCATGAAGTGGCCATGCTCAAGAAGCAGGTGCAGACGCTCAACGATCAGCAGGCCAAGCTGAACGCGGTGATTCACCAGCCGGAGAACGAGACCGTGCTGGAACGCAGCGTGTTCATCAATTCGCTGCTGCTGCGCAAGGGCATCAGCTGGAACCAGATCTTCAGCGACCTCGAGAAGACCATCCCCTACAACGTGAAACTGACGCGCATCCGGCCTTCGGTGGACGATCAGGGCCGTGTGTCGCTCGATATGATTCTGGCGTCGGATAACGTAGTGACGATGTTGGGCGCGTTGAAGGCGTTCGACAGCAATCGCTTGTTCGGTCCGGTGGACCCGAAAGGCGCGATTCCGCCTACGCAGACGGAGCCGCTTTACCGGTTTGCCCTGGTAGTGCCATATGCCCAAAAACTCTAAACTGGCGCTGGCGCCGAAAATCAAGCTGCAGGGCATGTCGGTCAAAGACCCGCGGATCGCCATGCGGGTGCTGATTGGCGCATTGCTGGTGGCTAATCTGGCGATGGCGGTGATCGCGTTCAAACCGTTCGGCGGCTCGGCCGACGATCTGCGGAAAGACCAGGCGCGCCTGAGCGCGCAATTGCGGCAATTGCAGACCACCCTGGAGAAAAGCAAGCAGCACGTCGCCAAGATCGAGATCGCCCGCACCGAGGGCGACGATTTCATGTCGAAGTTCATCATGGAAAAGCGCTCGGCGCCGGCCACCATGGTGGAGGAATTGAGCAAGGCCGCGGGCGACGCCGGTGTCCGCGTGTTGCCCAACACGTTTACCTACGAGGAAATCGAGGGCAGCGACACTTTGCAAATGATGTCGGTGGTGGCGCCGTTCGAGGGCGATTATGCCGGCCTCACCAAAATGGTGAATGAGCTGGAGAAATCGCCGCGCTTCTGGATCATCGACGAGATGAGCTTGAATGCGCCGCAGCAGCAGAACCAGAAGGTGGCCGCCGCGCTGCAAAATCTGAATGTGAACCTCAAGCTTCTGGCGTTCGTGCGCGACAATTCGGGGGTGATCGAATGAAGCTCTGGTCGGGCAGCAAGACCTCGCTTTACGCCCTCATCGTGCTGGGCGGGCTGGCGGTGTACATGGTGTACTCGCAGTTCTTCTCCGGGCCGACGTATAAGCCTGTGACTCCACAGACTGCGCGCATCGAGGTCCCTTCGGACGGCGCTCCGCCGGCCACGCCCGCAGCCGATAGGAACCCCGGCCCGAATATTTCGCAGGCGAAGAGCAAGGTCGGAAGAGGATCGTCGTCGAAGTCGAAGAATGGCGAGTTTCGTCCCGTAGTCCTTGCCAAGAAAGTGGAAGATCGGCCCGACGTCGAGACCATCGATCCGACGATTCGCTTCGATCTGCTGAATCGCATCATGAAGGTGCCGCAAGCGGGAGCCACCCGCGATCTCTTCCAGATTTCGAAAACGCCGCCGGTTACGCAAGTCGCTACGCTGAAGGGACCGGAAACCATCGTCCATCCCTTCGTGCCGTACGGTCCGCGCCCGCCGCAGCCGCCGACGCCGATTCCGACGCCAACCCCGCTCCCGCCGCTAGTGGTCCCGTTCAAATTCTACGGAACGTCCGCCGTGCACCCCGATGGCAAGCGCACCGCGTACTTCATCATCCCGGGCGCAACACCGGACACCGACGAGATATTCAAGGCCGATGAAGGGATGGTCGTCAAAGGCCGCTTCCGCATCGTTACGATCATGGCCGACCGGGTGGTGGTGGAAGACGTCACCGACAAGCGCAAGCAGCCGCTGATTATGGAGAAGGAGAATACCCAGTGAAGCGCCGCCGCAAGGACTCGGGATTCGCCATGCTGCTGGTTTTCCTGATGGCCGCATGCATCGCCATCACGCTTTACATCGAAGTGCCGCGCGTGGCTTTCGAGGCGGAGCGCCAGCGCGAGTTGCTGCTGGTGGACCGCGGCAATCAGTTCAAGCGCGCCATCCAGGTCTTCGTTACCGATAAGACCAACAATCCCATGCGCCGCTATCCGGCCAGCATCGAGGAGCTGGAAAGTTTCAACAACCATCGCTATCTGCGCCGCCGGTATCTGGATCCCATGACCGGCAAGGACGAGTGGCGGCTGGTGCACATCAATGGCGGCGTGTTGACGGACTCGGTCACTACGCAGTCGAAAACCAATTTGGCGAACGGGCAACCCGGGTCGAGCACAACAGGCGGGTCAACGTACATCTCGCAGCAGGCGTACATGGATGTGCCCTCGGGCGATACCGGGGGCGCTGGGGGCGTGAATCGCGCGTTGAACCGGCGGCCCAGCGAAGGCGCCGGAGCACCGGGAGATCCGAATAATCCAGGGGCTCAGCCGGGGCTGCCTGGAGACGCGAGCGGGACGGGCACCGCAAGCGCGGGCGCATTGCCTCCGGCGGGCGGTCCCGGCGGCGGCACTCCAGGGCAAAGCCCTCCCGGCATTCCTCCGATTCCCGGCCTGCCCGGGCAAGTTTCCACCTCGGGATTGCCTGCGACGGCTTCCGGAAACACAGCGGACCAATCGGGGCAACAGCCGGGTGGAACGCTACCGGGAATGCCGGCCGGCTTCGGGCAGGGATCCGGAATACCCGGCGCTCCCGGGAACGGGCAGTCGAACACGCAAGCTACCGCAGCGCAGTTAATCGGCAACCTTCTCACCACTCCTCGTCCGGGCGGCATGCCGAGCAATATGCCGGGCGCCACGATGGGCGGCGGCATCGCGGGGGTGGCCAGCAAGTACGAGGCGGAAGGGATCATGGTGATCAATCAGCGCACCAAGATCAACGAGTGGGAATACATCTTCGATGCCTCCAAATGGCGTGCTCCGCCGAACCCGGTGGGTGGCGCAGTGGGCAACCCGATACAGAATAATAACGGTCCGGGGGGAACCAATCCCATGAATCCGGCGGGGAACACGCCGACCACTCCCACCGGTATCGGCCATCAGTAAGGAAAAGCAAAACCCGCGGACGCCTAAATGGCGGCCGCGGGTTTTGTGTTTCGACTTGAACCTTGCTAGAACATGAACTTCAGCGACATCTGAATGAGCCTTGGCGAGCCGAACGCTGTAACCTCACCGAAGGTCGAAGTAGTGGACAGGTTGCTCGTCGGGGCGTTCCAGTTGGCATGATTCATGATGTTGAAGAACTCCGCCTTGAACTGCAACTTGAAACGCTCCGAGAACCGGAAGATGCGGCTGGCCGACATATCCCATTGAATCGTGCCGGGGCCGTGGAAGATATCGCGCGCGGCATTGCCAAAGGTCCCGAGCGGCACGCAATACGGGTTGGTCGCATAGACTGCGTTGTTGCAGCCGCCCGCGAAGATCGCGGGATTGAACCATTCGCTGGTGGTGTGCGGGAAGGGATCGGACACGTTGTTCACCACGTTCGGCCGATCCAGCCCTTCACCGGTGAGAGAAACATCCGACCCTGTGGTAATCGTGAAGGGTTGGCCGGTGTAGAGGCTGACGATGGGCGCGAGTTGCCAATCCTTGGTGATCGCACTGAGGGCGCCAGTACCTATGCCGGGGCTCTCAGCGACCAGCGAATTGTTAAAAATGTGCCGGCGATCGAAGTTGCAATTGGCCTTTTCGCCGTCGCGGCTGAGCTGATTCTGATAGTCTTGGCCGGCTAGTTCGCCTCCGAAGTCCCAGGTGCTGATGCACTGCGACCAGGTATAGTTCGAGAGTAAGGTGAAGTGGCCGGCGAAGCGATGCTCCAGCTTGAGGAGCAGGCCGTTGTAGCGAGAGGTGGCCCCGTCGTCCGACTGAACAATCGTGCTGTAGTAAGCGCCTTGGGCCGCATTGATCAGGCTCAGCGGCCGGCGGGCTTGCTCGTTCTTCGTGGTGGCATTGGCGGCGGGCGTCGGCATGTTGATGTCATTGTCTCCGTAAATATGGTTCGTGCGGTTGCCGATGTAAGTGGCCGTGGCCAGCCAGTCTTTGGCGATCTGCCGGGAATAGCTGAGATTCCACTGCATCATATAAGTGGCGTGCAGGTTGGGCGGAACGCTCACGTACGCGCCCAAAGACGGGAAGATCGCCGCGCCGGGGAACGGGTCACCGGCCACTCCGGTCGGCGATACGTAGCCGTTCCAGGGATTGGAGAAAGGCGCGGTAATGGGAGGATCGGTCAGGGTGATCTGGGAAGCGTACGGCGGATTGGTGGTCCAGCGCTCGGGATAGAAGATCTCGGCGGTATCGTGCATTAAGCCGAATGCCGCGCGCACGGTCTGCTTTCCTTGACCGGTGGGGTCCCATACAAGACCCAGGCGAGGGGATGTGTCGAGCCAGTGAGAAGCGGTGAACGCACAGCCGTGGGTGTTGCCGGCGTCGTTGCCGAACAGCAATCCCGCTGGGGCGGCCGGATACTCGGTGCTGCGTACGCCGGCGATGAAGTCGGCCAGGTTGAACTGGTTGCCGCGGCAATACTTGTCGGTAACGGGTTGGTCAGGCTCCCAGCGGGCGCCGAGGTTGATGGTCAAATGGTCGGTGGCGCGCCACGTGTCTTGTATATACGCGGCGAAGACAGTCTGGCGCATATAGTCGGACAAGGCGTTGCCCTGGTTCCAGCCGGATAAGTGACCGAGCATCAGGTCGGCCAGATTGTCGCCGGAGTAGCCGCTGGTGGTGCCGCCGCTGAAGGTCCATTGGCCGTTGGACTGCTGATTGGCGGTTTCGTTGAACTGGTTCTTGCGGCCGTCAATGCCGAAGCCGATCTGGTGCCTGCCCTTGATCAACGAAAAATCGTCGGAAACCTGATAATTATCGTTGGTGAAGTATCCCGGGGCGCAGGTTCCGCAAGCCACGTTAAAGTAATTGCCGACCGTCACCTGGATGTAGTTGTCCGCCATGTTATCGGCAAACGGGCCACCCGCGGTGTTCTTAATGCCGAGCCCTTGCGGGCCGAACAGATTGGGCGGCGCCCCGCGTTTGTCGGACCGCCGGTTGTACGTCGCGTGGAACGAGTTCACCTCGGTAGGGCTGAAAAGATAAGTGTCGCCGAAGGTCGCGATCTGTGACATCTGTTTCAAGCCGGGGTTGGGTCCGGTAGTCAGGGCGTTTTTCCCGTCGAAGAAGGTTTCGCCGGTGTAATTGTAACCGAACCAGCGCCCGTACAGAGTGTGCTTTTCGCTGCGAATGTAATCGACGCGGCCGATCACCTGCCAGTCCGGATTGTCGGCCAGTTGTCCGTATTCGTACGAGCCGCAAGGATTCGTGGAAATCGGAATATAGCTCAGCAGTTTCAGGGCTGCCGGATCGAATTCCGTCTGGGGAATCATGTTGTTGGGTATGGCATGGCCGGTGGTAGGATCCTTCAGCGTGACGGCGGCCTTTTGGCAACCGCCCGCCGAGATGGCCGCGTCCTGAACGGAGAAGTTTCCGGCGATGGTCAAGGCTGTGGGCACAACCGCATTGGTCCCCGCCGGATTGCTGCGCTGCGCCGTCTGCTGATATCCGCCGAAAAAGAAGAGCTTGTCCTTCTTAATCCTGCCGCCCGCGGTGCCGCCGAACTGGTTGCGTTTGAGAGAGTCGCGTACCGGCTGATCCACCGCGCCGCCGGGCGTAACCAAGCCCTTGGTGCGGGCATTCAGTTCGTAATTGCGCAGGAAATCGAACAGGTCCCCGTGAAAGCCGTTGCTTCCCGACTTCGTCACGATATTCACCGCGCCGCCGGGGTGCAGTCCGAATTGCGCCGGCATGGCGTTAGTCTGGACGCTGAATTCCTGGATGGCATCCGGGAATGGGATGGGCAGGTTCACGTTGCTGAAAGCATCGTTATTGTCGCCGCCGTCCAGCAGGTAACTGATGCCGTTCGCCTGGCCGCCGGCTACCGAGAACGTGCCGGAGCCATCGGATCCCGACATGTTCTTGCTGCCGGTCAAATCGCCGGACGGCGTGGAGGTGCCGCCACCAGTCAATGTCAATAACTGGGTCAGATTGCGGCCATTCAGTGGCAGGTCGACGAGCTTACGCTCTTCTATCACCTGTGCGATGGCGCTATCCTTGGTCTCGACCATGTTGGCATTGGCGCTTACTTCCACGGTGTCGGTGGTGGCGCCAACCTGCAAGCTTACATTTTGCTCGACGTTTTGGGCGACTTGCAGAATGATGCCGGTCTGGCGGTAAGCCTTGAATCCGGAAGCAGTAACTTCCAACGTGTAGGCGCCGATCGGCAAGTTCGGAAAACGGAAGGCCCCGCCGGAATCGGTAGTGAAAGTATGCACCTGTCGTGTCTCGACGCCGGTCATTTTCACGGTGGCGCCTGAGACGACGGCGCCGCTGGGATCGGTTACATGGCCGTCTACTTCGGCTACGTTCACTTCTTGTGCGCGGGCGCGAGGCGCCGCGAGAAATAGAAAAGCAGCGGCCGCCAGAAAGCACGCTGCTAACTGGCTGCGACGTACTTGGTTCGCAAATACCTTCATTTCAAATCCCTCCCGTAATCGGACATGGAATTACGCATCGCCACAAGCCATGTGGCGCGCTGCCCTGTTCGAGAACAAGACAGCCCAACTAACCCGATAAAACCCCCAACGGTACTATTCGACCGTGACGGGCCAATAGTACTGCCTATCGGGTACAAAATCAAAGCAAATTGTTTGAACGATAGATTTAGCGAAACTGAACGTTGGAGCCGGGTAACGCGAGTCGAAAACAGACGGTCAATCGCCCAGGAATTTGCCGATCGGACGCAGTTCCTTGACGTTATCGCAGACGGCTTTCAATCCGGCCGTCAGGGGGATAGCGAGCAGGAGCCCGGGGGCATCCCACAAGAATCCCCATAACATCAACGAGAAGGTCACGACGAGCGGATTCAGGTGGACGCGCGAACCCACCACCTTGGGATAGAGCAGATTCATGGCGATCAAATGGAGCAGCGCCACCGAGACGACCACCAGAACGTAAGTCGGCACTCGATTGGGTCCGAGGGCGGCGAAAAGGGGAGGCAGCATGGCCAGCGGCAGCCCCACGTAAGGCACCAGACTCAGAACTCCGCTCAGCGGTCCCACCAGGAACGGGTAGGGGAGCTGGATGAAATAAAACATCGCCGAACTGAAAACCGCCAGCAGAAAACCCAACAGAAAATTGCCGACCACGAATCCCCGAACCATTTCGGCGATGCCTTCCAGGCTGCGTGCGGCCACGCCTCGCGCTTCGCCGTGGAAGAGTTGCAGGAAGCTGCGATTGATGTGGTCGCGCCAACTCAGCATGAAATACACCAGAAACGGAATGAACGAGGCCATCAGCAGGATTTGGTAAAAAGAGCTCAAGCGCGCCTCGATGTAGTCTGAGATGGCCGCGCCGGCAGGCGATGGACCTTGAGCCGGAGGCGCCGTCACGACCGGCACGGCAGTCGACGGGGGAGGCGTTCTGGCATTGCGGTTCTTCTTGGCGGCCTGCCGCTGCCGCTCTTCTTCTTCCAGCCGCTGCCGTGTCGGCACCAACATGCGGTAGGTGTCCGACTCCAGCCCCTGAATCTTCTGCTGCACGCCGTCCACAATGTCGGCGATTCGCTGCCCGTACTTGGGGAGCTCGTCATAAATCCCGGTGAGTTGTGTGTAAGCGCCGAGCCCGATCACATACAGGAACAGCAGCGCCAGGCTACACACCACGAAACTAGCCACGCTGCGCGGCAGGCGCAGGCGCATCAGTACGGTGACGAACGGTTCCAGGATGAAGGCGATGGTAACGGCAGTCATGGCGGTGATCAGGAACACGCGCCCGAAGTACAGAATCGCGATGATCACGCCCAGAGCGATAATCGGCAGGGACAGGTGACGAGCTTCCCGCACTGCGGTTTGCGCGATGCTGGGAGGCTTAATAAGAGACGCCACGGCGCGATTTCACCCTTGCCTCGAATGTAGCATGGCAGAGTCTATAATGAAATTGATTTGACGCCCGCCAAGTCCCGCATCCTCGCCTTAGACCTTGGTAAAAAGCGCATCGGGCTCGCGATCAGCGATCCGTTGAGAATTACCGCACAGGGATTGCCGAATTTGGTGCGCACCAACAAGCGCGCAGACCTTGCGGCCCTCGAACGGCTCGTCGCCGAGCGCGAGGTGGGTGCCATCCTACTCGGCAACCCCATCAATATGCGCGGTACGGAAGGACGGCAATCCGTCTGGGTGCACGAATTCGCAGCGGCGCTCGAAAAGCACACCGGCCTTCCCATCAAATTGTGGGACGAGCGGCTCACCAGCGTGGAGGCTGGGCGCGTGCTGCGCGCGAGCGGTATCAGCATCGAAAAGCGGGCCGCCGCGGTCGACCGTTTATCGGCGGTGATCCTGCTGCAGAGCTATCTGGATTCGCTATGAAGTTCTTGCGCGCGGTGGGAGTGGTGCTGCTGTTGGCGATCGTCATCGGCGGATTGGCATTCTACCGCGTCCAACGGCCTTATCGGGGTTTCACTGGCACAATCTACGTCGAGCTGCCGCGCGGCACCTCCACCAATGGCATCGCGATAGAGTTGGCCAAGGCTGGCGCGATCGGCAGCCGCTGGGATTTCTGGCTGGCGCGGATAGCCAATCGTGGGCACGCCTTGCAAGCCGGAGAATACGCTTTCGACCGTCCGGCGTCGGCCATGGAAGTGGTGAGCCGGATTGCCCGCGGCGACATTTTCTATCTCGAGCTGCCGGTGCCCGAAGGCAGGAACATGTTCGATATCGGCGCCGCGGCGGAACAACTCGGAGTCTTCAAGGCTGACGACTTCGTGAAAGCGGCGCAGGATCCCGCCCTCATCCGCGATCTCGATCCCAAGGCGCCCACGCTCGAAGGGTATCTCTTTCCGAGCACCTACCGGCTCGGCCATCGAACCACGCCGGCGCACTTGTGCGGCATGATGACCGACCGTTTTCGCGCCGCGTGGAAGAGTCTCAATACGGATGCCGATGTGCATGACACAGTGACGCTGGCGTCGCTGGTGGAGAAAGAGGGCAAACTGGAGGAGGAACGGCCGCTCATCGCCGCGGTATTCGCGAATCGCCAACGCCTCGGGATGAAGCTGGAATGCGACCCGACCACCATCTACGCCGCGCTGCTCCTGGGAGTGTACCGAGGCACTATCTACCGCTCCGATCTGGACCGCGACCATCCTTACAATACGTACAGCCACGTGGGGTTGCCTCCGGGGCCGATTGCCAATCCGGGTATCCCATCGCTCACCGCGGCGCTGCATCCGGCCGATTCCGATGCGCTTTACTTCGTTCGCCGGCCGGACGATTCGGGCGGCCACCAGTTTTCCGGTAGCCTGGCGGCACACACCAATGCCGTGGAGAAGTATCGCCGTGGCCTCCGGCAAGTCCGCTAAGCAGCAATTACGCGAGTACCTGGCCGAGGAGCGGCCGGCGGCAATCACCGAAGCGGTGTGGCAGCTTCTGTTGACCAGGCTGGAGCCGGTATCCGAAAGCTATTTGCGCGACCTGCTCCGCGAGACAGGGCTGCCGTTCGATCAGCCTTACGCCGGTATTCGCCAGCACACGTTGGATGAGCTGGAACAGTCGCTGCGGGAGATGCTGCTGGTATACGCCGAGGCTAAGGCGGCGGGAAATCGCGATCGTGCGCGGTATTGCCGGAGGCAGGTGATCGGCGCCAAGGACCGCGCGAAATTCCTGGCGCGCAATAGCCGCACGCCGGAGGAGAAGAAGGCGCTGAAAGAGGAGATGGTGGAGTGGATGTTGGTTTGGCTTGAGAATCCTGAGGTCTTTCCGGCGTGGGTAGAGGCACGGAAGCGGGCGATCTCGAAAGCACCGTCTGCACAGGAGGAACATGACGATTGATGAACGTATCGAGGCTCTCACAGTAAACCTGGAACTGGTCAGCCGCGACATCCAGGACCTCAAGATCGCCGCCCAACACGACGGCGAAAACATCCGTGCGCTCGCCCGCATTGCCGAAATTCACGAACGCCGGCTCACCGAACTGGAAGGCGGGGAGTAGCTAACGTTTACATTTTATTGGGCTTGTAGTACTCTGAGGCAAGAGAGGGTCCTACTATGGCATCGAGCGTCTGGAAAGGCCACCTGACTTTCGGGCTGGTATCTTTCCCCATCCGGCTCTTCAGCGCAGCGCGCAGTGAGACGATCAGTTTCAATCTGCTCCACAAAGACGATCATTCACGCATCCGGCAGGTGGTTTACTGCCAGGCGGAAGACAAGCCCGTGCCGCGCAGCGAGCTGGTGAAAGGCTACGAGTACGAGAAGGACCACTACGTCGAAATCGAGGACGAAGACATCAAGAAAGTCGCGCCGAAGACTGCCAAGGTGATGGAGATTCTGGAATTCGTCAAGGCCGACGACGTGGATCCTGTCTACTTAGAGAGCTCTTACTATGTGGCGCCGGACGAAGGCGGCGAAAAGCCCTATGCGCTGCTCTTCCAGGCGCTGCGAGAGTCTAAGTTCTTCGCGTTGGCGAAAGTGGCGATGCACAATCGTGAGCACATCATTGTGCTCCGCCCGGGCGCCAAGGGAATCCTCTCGCACACCATGTTCTATCAGGACGAGATCCGCCAGGTGGATGAGTTCCGCACCGATACCAGCCTCGTGAAGGACAAGGAACTGGCGATGGCGAAGATGCTGATCTCGTCGCTGGAGGCCGAGTTCGAGCCGCAAAAATACCACGACGATTACCGCGCCAATCTACAGCAGATGATCGAGGCTAAGATAGCCGGCCAGAAAGTAGTGGCGACGCCGGAAACGCACATCGCGCCGGTGATCGACATCATGGAAGCGCTCAAGAAGAGCCTCGCCGAGAAGCGCAAACCCGCAAGCGTGGCGACGGCAGTGGCCGGCGCTGGCGCGGAGGAACCCGTGGAAGCTGCCGCGCCGAAAAAGCGGGCGCGCAAGATGAGCTAAGACTGGACAAGCTGAAGCATGTCCCACGTGGGCTAAGCTTTAGCTTGCCCAGGCGAGCGAAGCTCGCCAATCACCCGCGCGGCCCGTGCTTCAGCATTTCGCGCGCGCAGTTGTATCCCGGCGCGCCCATGACGCCGCCGCCGGGATGGGCGCCCGAACCGCACAGATACAACCCCTGAATCGGCGTCCGATACTGCGCCCAACCCGCCACCGGACGCATCACGAACATCTGGTCGAGGCTCATCTCACCGTGGAAAATGTTGCCACCGGTGATGCCGAACCGCCGCTCCAGATCGAGTGGCGTCAACACCTGCCGATGCTCCACGATCTGCCGGATGTTGGGTGCGTACTCCTCGATCAGCGACATCACGCGGTCGCCGAAGGGCTCGCGCAGTTCGTCCCACGTGCCCTCGCGCAGCGTGTAGGGCGCGTACTGCAGAAAGATGCCCATGATGTGTTTTCCCGGCGGCGCGAGCGACGGATCGTACATCGTCGGCACGGTCAGTTCCAGCAGTGGGCGCTCAGATGGCCGCCCGTATTTGGCATCGTCCCAGGCCCGCTCCACGTACTCGACGCTGGGGCAGATGTGCATGGTGGCCTTGTGCTGCGGGCCGGGCGCGCCTGGGTACGCCGTGAACTCCGGTAGCGCATTCAGCGCCAGGTTGATCTTGCAGCTGGTGCCTTCGATGCGGAATCGCCGGATTGCCATGACGAATTCGCCGTCGAGGTGCTTCTCCTCGATCAGTTTCAGGAAGGTGATTTTGGGATCGAGATTCGAGGCGACCGTTGTAGACTCGATCTCTTCGCCGCCTTCGAGCACCACCCCCCGCGCGCGCCCGCCGCGCACCAACACCTGCGCCACGGTGGCGTTCGTGCGGGTGACTGCGCCGCTCGCGCGCGCCGAGGAGGCGATGGCCTCCGATACCGTGCCCATGCCGCCGCGCACAAATCCCCACAGTCCGCGATGCCCGGCCACCCCGCCCATGCAATGATGCAGCAGAATGTAAGCCGTGCCCGGCGAGCGCGGCCCTCCGTTGGCGCCGATCACGCCATCGGTCGCCAGCGTGACCTTCACCTGCTCGGATTCGAACCACTCGTCCAGCAGATCGGCGGCGCTCTGCGTGAAGATTTTCACCAGCGCGACGGTGTCCTTGGCGCTCAATCCGCGCATGCGCGCCGCCAGCTTCAGGTAATCGACGAAATCGCCCAGTCCGGCCGGGGGAAACTGCGGAGGGGTGGTCAGCAGCAGACTCTCCACCACTTGCGAGATGCGTTCCAGCTGATCTTCGTAAGCGGGGTAGACCTCGGCATCGCGGCGCGAGAATTTAGCGATCTCGGCGAGCGTCTTGGTGCGGTCCTGCCACATGAAGAAGTGGCGGCCGTCGGGGAATGCCGAGAAGAACGCCGGATCCTTGGCGTCCACCCGATAGCCGTGGCGCGGCAGGTCGAGCTCGTGTACTATGCGCTCCTGCATCAGGCTGGTGAGATAGGCGCCGGTGGAGACGCGATAGCCGGGCCAGATCTCTTCGGTGACCGCGCATCCGCCCAACAATTCGCGGCGTTCCAGCACCAGCACCTTGCGGCGGGCGCGCGCCAGGTACGCTGCGGTAACCAGGCCGTTGTGGCCGCCGCCGATGATAATCGTGTCGTATTTTGCCATTTAGAAGAGGTCGGCGAGAGGAAGCGCAATCTCGGGGTTCTCGGTTCGCAGGATGCCGTCTTCAGGCGAGTAAGAGTCGGCGGCGGTATACACCGTCGCCTTCCGCTTGCGAGGGTCGATCACCCACACGTAAGGGACGCCGAAATTGAGGTAGTCGGCGATTTTGACCAGCACGCGGCCCATTTGACCTTCGGGCGAAAGAATCTCGATACAAACGAAGGGAGGCGCCGTAAAGATCTGTTCGACCGGCCGGACAATGGTGACGCAGAGATCGGGAATACGAAAGCGCGAGGGGGAGACCTGAACGCGCTGCTCGGGATAGGTCTGGACCCCCATATCTTTAGTGTGCAGGTAGAACCAAATTATGAGTGTTCGCTGTAAGTCACTGTGATCTCTCTCTCCCACGTGACGGTCCTCCAGCACTCCGTCGACGAAGTCGCAGTCCGGACTGTAGTCCGTCGACAAGTACTCTTCCACGGTGATCAGTTCCGTTACCGGCATCGACCCCATGTTATTTCCCCGCGACTGTCAAGGTCAATGGTTTGCCGTCCTCTAGCACTACGTATGGCGCGGATGAAGTTTCGGCGTTCAGCGCCTGCACCGTATGCCACGGGTCATTCCCCGCGAATATCAGAACCATGTGAGCGGCATCCAAAGGATTGCTGCCCGCCATCACCAGCGCATTGCGTTCCGAGGCGAACGTCTCGCTGTTCACCTGCAACACCCCGCCGTCGTAATGCAGACCGAGTTTCCCGGCCCATTCCGCCAGCGCCGAGTTGGTCGAAGGCCGGCCGACAAAGATCACGTCGCGATGCGTCAGCACGTCATCCGACACTTCAAAATCCTTATAGACCGCGACATTCATCTGGCCGTAATCGCGATACCTGGTCTGCAACTGTTCGGCGGCGTAGCGGTTGGTTCCCGCCTCGGCCACCGTTCCATAAACAATCGCCGCCGAAGCCAGCCGGCGCCCGATATCTCCCGGTAAGTACGCCGGACCGTCACCCGGCTCGGCGAACTCGAGCGAAGCGCCGGCCTTATCGAGGAACGATTGCGCCGTCACCGGCTTGGTGGCATTGGCGGCGAAATACTCCTCCATCAGCTTGAAGAACGCTTCGTCGCCCGTCTTGCGCCGCAGCCCGTCGAGAAACAGGGCGCCCTTGATCTGCTCACGCTGGAATCGGGTCTGCGGATTGTCCGCTGCCAGCTTCAGACCGCGATACCGAATTCGCTGCGCTTCGACCGACTGGTCGAGGTCCTTGGACTGGAGCAAGCGATAGTACGAGGCCGACCCAGCCACGAACCACGTGTCAGCATCGGAGGCCGGCAACACCCAGCCCTTCCACAAGCGGTCCGCGTAATCCGGCGCTGGTTTGGCCGGCTTCTTCTCCGAAACTTTCTCAGCCAATCGCGCTGCTTCGTTCTCCCGCACCGCTGCGGTCAGGCTCTCCGAAGGCTGCGCACTGAATAAATGGTACCCGCCGGGGTAGAGTCCATGATTCGGACCCGGGTTCGTCCGCGACGCATGCCACACGCTCTCGTTGGGACGCCCGATTTCCGCCCACACCATCAAATCCTTCGCCATATCGGCGGTCGCAATTTTCGAATCCATCGTGCTGGCAGCCACCAGTGGCGCGGACCGGAAGGCCAGGAACCCGAACTGCTCGTCGATCTGGCCGTTGTACTTACGATAGAGGTCCTGCCACGCCAGATCGCGGACTCCCGGCACGTACGGTATGTACGAGGGAGCACCCTGCGGATCGGGCTGCAATTCCAGATTCACCGTCAGGTCTTTGGCGTTGTTGTCGCCCCAATAGAAGCCCGGCGTACCGCCGAACCAGTCGTTCTTGGAACTGCGCCACAGGCGGGTATGGTTGGTGCCCAGCTCGTACATGGCAATCTCGTTATTCTTGGCGTCGCCGATGAGCCATTCATTGGTGTAGAGCCCGTTGTTGCGGGTTCCAAGCTCGCGGACCACCTCGTCGACGTTGCCGCCATACTGGATCGCGCGGCGCGCGCGAAACGCCACCGGCGTGCCGCTCACGTTGAACGGCGTTTGAGCGATGGTAGTCTCGGTAAGCACCATGCCGGCGTCATTCTGATACCAGTCGGTGCCGCTCTCGATTCCGCCGGGGTAGCTTTGGATCAGCATACGATGGCCGGTGTCCGGCTTGATGTCGAGCATCACGTTGGTCTGCTCGGCAAATGTCAGCGGCCACCAGGTAACGTGTCCGATGACCATCTTGCCGTCGCGCGTCGCCGGACCGGTAGCCGCGAAGGCGCTGCAATGATCGGTCACTACGTCTTTCTTCGGCTGCCGGGCATATCCTGGCAGATCGAACTTGAGTCCTTCCAGACCCGTCGGCGTGGTGGACACAGCAGCACTCAGCTCGCCCAGTTCCACCGCGGTATTGGCCACCACGATGTCGACCAGGTCGAGCTTGCGGTTGAGCCACTTCGCGCCGTTGGCATTGGCGCCGTCGACGATACCGCGCATTTCCTCCAGAATTTCGCGGTCGAATCCGCGCAGGAAGAGGGCGTTGGCCGAGGTGCGGTATTCACTCCAACTCTCGTCGTCGGCCTTCCCTCCCAACTCGAATGCGCACCGCGCCAGGTACTCGGGAATTTCGCGCGCCATTAGATAGCCGTGCTGGTAGCCGCGGTCGTAAGGCTTGCCTTCGATATGGAGATAGATCCATCCGGCGGCCGGATAGCGATAGGCGGGGCCAAACGTTTGTACGGCCTCGCGCGCCGGCCATTCGTCTCGCGAAGAGATTTCGTCCAGGCTCACACCCTCGAACCAGGCCTTCCCCCCCAATTTCCCGCCGCTGCCGGCCGTCAGCAGGATCTCATCGTGCGTGCGGCTGGCGACAAATCGCAGCGACAACCGCGTCCATCCGTGCGATCCGCCAACCGCTGCCGAATGCACATCGAACGGCATCGAGGCCATGGTGAGCGCGGCGCCCAATGCAATCGGAGAACGGTCGAGATCGCTCACCGTAAGGTTTTCCGTGCGCACCCAGCCGCTCAGTTCATACCGTTTCCCCAGCGTCAGCGAGATGGGCGCCGACCGCACGCAGGCATCCGCGGAAGTGTTCCCCGCTTCGATCCGGAGCGATTTATTATTGGCGTGCGTGATGGCGGAATCCGGCGACGAAGAGCCGCGGATGGTTGTCCAGTCACTAGTGGAGCTCTCGAAAGAGCTGGTGAAAACGGCGGAAGCGGCTTGCGCGGTTAACGCGGCGAATAGAAAGCAAACCACACGATGCATCGGTAGCCCTCCTGTGGAATCAGGATATCATTCTCAATCGATTGGCCATCGGCGCTTGCGGATCAGACTAGCGCTTGCGGAACAGCACTACCGACAGCGGCGGCAGCGTCACCGCGATGCTGAACGGCCGGTTATGTTTCGGAATCGGGCGCGAAGACACTATTCCGCCGTTTCCCAGATTGCTCCCGCCGAACAGCTCCGAATCGGTATTCAGAATCTCCTCGTAGAAGCCCTCTTCGGGCACGCCGATTTCGTAGAGCTTGCGCGCCACCGGAGTGAAGTTGCAGCAGACCACGATAAAGTCCAGCGGATCCTCCGCGCGGCGCAGAAACGAAATGATGGAATTCGCCCAGTCGTGAAAGTCGATCCACTCGAACCCGGTATGGTGGAAGTCCACCTGGTAGAGCGCGGGACTGTCGCGGTACAGGCAGTTCAGCTCGCGCGCCAAAGCTTGCAATTTACGGTGCGGCTCGAACTCCAGCAGCTCCCACCGCAGTCCGGTATTGTGATTCCATTCCTCCCGCTGCCCGATTTCCTGCCCCATGAACAGGATCTTCTTCCCCGGATGCGTCCACATGAACGCCAGGAAACTGCGGACATTGGCAAACTGCCGCCATTCATCGCCCGGCATCTTATTAAGGAGCGATCGCTTACCGTGCACCACTTCGTCATGCGAAACGGGCAGCACGAAATTCTCCGTGAAGGCGTACAGCAGGCTGAAGGTGATGTTGTTGTGGTGATACTTGCGATAGATGGGATCGCTCTCGAAATAGGCCAGCATGTCATGCATCCAGCCCATATTCCACTTCATGGTGAAACCCAGGCCGTTGAGATACACGGGACGCGAGACGCCGGGAAACGCCGTCGATTCCTCCGCCACCGTGAACGCTCCCGGAACCGTGTGCGCCAGTTCGTTGAAGCGGCGCAGGAAATCGATCGCCTCCAGATTCTCGTTCCCGCCGTACTGATTGGGAATCCATTCGCCCGCCTTGCGCGAGTAATCCAGGTAGATCATCGACGCCACCGCATCCACCCGCAAACCGTCGATGTGGTAGTGCTTCAGCCAGAAGAGCCCATTCGAAATCAGAAACGACCGCACTTCGTTGCGCCCGTAATTAAACACCAGCGTTCCCCAATCGAGCTGCTCGCCCTTGCGGGCGTCGGCATGCTCGTAGAGCGCCGTGCCGTCGAAAAATCCCAAACCGTGCGCGTCTTTGGGGAAATGCGCCGGCACCCAATCGACAAGCACGCCGATGCCTGCCTGATGACAGGCATCCACGAAGTACTGGAAATCGTCCGGTGTGCCGAAGCGCGACGTGGGCGCGTAGTAGCCGATCACCTGGTAGCCCCACGAGCCTGAAAATGGGTGTTCCATCACCGGCAGCAGCTCGATGTGCGTATAGCCCATCTGCTTGACGTACTCCACGAGCTTCACCGCCAGGTCCCGATAGCTGAGCGTCTGGCCGTGCGGCGCCCGTAGCCACGATTCCAGGTGCACTTCGTAAATCGCCACCGGCGACTTGAGAATATCCTGCTTGGGTCGCGCCTCCATCCAGGCCGCATCGTTCCACCGATACTTGTCGGGATTCCATACTACCGACGCGGATTTCGGCGGCATCTCGCAGTAGAACGCGTAAGGGTCGGCCTTCAGCTGCTGGTATCCCGCGAAGCGCGAGCGCACGTGGTATTTGTAGGCAGCACCCTCGCCCAGACCGGGCACGAAGAGCTCCCAAACGCCGCCGTTGCGCCATCGCATGGGATGGCGGCGAATGTCCCAGTCGTTGAACTCGCCGGCCACTGTCACGGCAATCGCATTCGGCGCCCACACTGCGAAACGCACGCCGCTCACTCCTTCGGCCTCGACGATATGCGAGCCCAGTGTATGCCAGGCTTCGTGCAGCGTGCCCTCGGTGTGAAGGTAGAGGTCTGAATCGGAGAGCTGCGGCCCGAAACGGTAGGGATCGTCGATTTCGATTTCGCTGCCATCGTGCAGGCGCGCGCGGATCAGATACGGCCGCGGATCGCCTGCCAGGGCGGCGCAAAAGAATCCCTGCGGGTGCTTGCGAACCAGTTCCGCGCGTTCCTCGCCGATCGCCACCTCGGCCGATTCAGCTTGCGGCAGGAATGCCCGTACCTCCCAGCGGGCTTGCCCGCCTTTTTTGCGGACGCTGTGCGGTCCCAGGATGCGAAAAGCGTCGCCGTGGTATCCTCCGGCGATTGCTTCGATTTCTTCAACGGTCATGAGAGTCTAATAGACAAGTATGGACGATTTCATCGCGCAAATGCCTAAGGCGGAGCTACATTTGCATCTGGAAGGCTCGGTAGAGCCCGAGACGCTGCACGAACTCGACCCCTCGAGCCCGATCGAAGAGTACCGCGCGCTCTATCGTTACGCCGATTTCGACGCCTTCCTGAAGGCCTTCGCAGTTATCGGCAAGCGCTTGCGCACGCCCGAGGATTACGCGCTGATCACGCACCGCCTGCTGGAACGATTGGCCGCGCAGAATGTACAATACGCCGAAATCATCGTGTCCGCCGGCGTGGTCCTCTGGAAAGGGCAGGAATTCGCGCCGATTTTTGACGCCATCCACGATGCGGCCCTCGGATCGCCCGTCGAAGTGAATTGGATTCTTGACGCCATCCGGCAATTCGGCGTCGAGCCGGCGATGGCGGTGGCGAAACTGGCGGCGGAGCGGGTAGACCGCGGTGTGGTGGCCTTCGGAATCGGCGGCAGCGAAACGCGTGGACCGGCGGAGTGGTTCCCGGATGTCTTCGCATTTGCGCGCGATGCGGGCCTTCACTTGACCGCGCACGCCGGCGAAGGCACCACCCCGGTATCGATTTGGGCGGCGCTGAACTTAGGCGCCGAACGCATCGGCCATGGGATTTCCGCCGCGTTGGACGAGGCGCTCATGCGCTACTTGCGGGAGAAAGACATTCCGCTGGAAATCTGCATCACCAGCAATCTCGTCACCGGCGTTGTGAGACGCATTGAAGACCATCCTGTACGGCAGTTGTTCGACGCCGGTGTGCCCATCGTGCTCAATACCGACGATCCGGCGATGTTCGGCTGCACGCTCGTGGGAGAGTATCGGCTCGCCGCGGAAAGGTTCGGCTTCAGCCAGCCGGAATTGCGAACGATTGCGGAGAATGGGTTCCGTTATAGTTGGCGCCGTAACGGACGTCTGCCAAAGACCTAGAGGCTCACAAGCACCGCTCCCTCGCGGCCGCGGCTCAGAACGTGGTGAAAATACTGAGCCGCGACCGCAAGGGAGCGGTGCTTCGTGCGTCCGAAATAATCAACGAGATTCACACGCATCACGCCAGAGGCCACGGTACCGCCACCTTTTTCAGTAGAGCCTGACTCATTTACCAACCTGACTCAAAACAGCTAACGCCATACGTGTGTACCGACTAGGCGGAAGGCGGAGCTTGCGCGGATTGCGCCGATAAGGAATTGAAGGCGATTGGTAAAGATGAAATTCGGTTTGCTGGCGATCTTTTCGGTCTCATCCCTTATGGCTCAACCTTCGTTGGGCCCTACCAACCTAGCCGCCGGATGGCTTTGGCCCAAGGGCGTTTATACCTTGGTGATTCACGACGGACCCGGTCCCCGCACCGAGGATATCGCCACGTTCCTCGCGGCCCGCGGGATAGTCGCGGATTTCTTCCAGGTACTGTGCCATTACGCCGGCCAGCCCGATGCAGACCAGCGATCGGCCATATGCGTGCGGCAGCACGCGAACCCGGTGTCTCAACTCAATCGCCTGCTGGCACTGCATCAATGCGTCGGTAATCACGGCCAAGACCACCTGTCCACTAACACGCTGACCCAGGGAGACACGATATACCAGATCGGTGGGCCCACGTCCTTCCTGCAGGAATTTTGGGAGCAGCAAAATTGTCCGGCGCTCCTGACCTTCCCTGGGTTTCAAACCGACCCCCAGCATACCGCCTGGTTGAACCAGGACGCCGGTACGGCCGGCAGACAGCAAGGTCCGATTGGGGCGGATTTCGATGGTTACGGCTCAATCCTAATTTCTTCCGGCCCAGTGACTGTGGACAACGATCAGGATTGTTTCGCCCATGGCTACAGCCAGCAGCAATGCCTTGGGCTCATGCTCGGCGCTATGGTGCAGGCCAATCACGGAGGCGTCGTCAACATACACGACTTCAACCCGTACTCCTATAATCCGTTGGACCCGGCCGATCTGAAGAGCGGCTACGCCTACGATTACGTCGTCGGCATTATTAACGGTTGCCAGGCCGCGAATAACGGGAACCCTTGTGTCTGGCTGCCGCCCGATGCGATTCCGGGCGTCCACCGGGACTACGTTGTCAGCCAGTTCTCGCTGGTGTCGAACAGTTCCGACGACTTCTCCGAGCGCATCGCCGACGTTTTGATCGGTGACATCGACGGCGACTCCTTTCCTGATGTGGTGATCCCGCGCAGCGACGGTCTTTACTGCGCCATCAACGCCGGAAACGGCACGTTCTATCCCTTGCAGCAGTGCCTGGCTTTTTCCGGCAGCGGCATGGTGGCTCACCGGTATTGGCTGGTGGACGTGGACGGAGATAAGCTCCCATATGTGGTTTGGCTCAATTCCACCGGAATCGTGGGTGTGAAGGCGGACGGGAAGGGCGGCTTCTGCAAGGAGACTCGCCTGCTCTCGGCCGCCTTTTCCGAAGGCAAACTCCGCACTGGTTCGATATACCCTGAGTCGATCCGCTTCGGGCGCGTTCGCTCCCCGAACGCCCTGCCCGATCTCGTTGCGATGAGCGCCTCGGGAGTTGTGATTGCAACCAACCACGAGGGTGTCTTCGATCCTCCCGAGCACATTGGGCCTCTGGCCCATGACGGCGAAGCGAAGTCCTCGTGGGATCCCAAAACGGCCGGTAAGAATCTGCTGCTTGTCGATCTCATGGGAGCGGGATCGCTGGATATCGTCCTTCGCGGAAAGACTGGATTGCTATACGCCCGCCATGGCGAAAAAGGCTTTTCGGACTTGGCGCCCCTGCTCGCCGCCGACGAGTTCAATTACTGGAGCAGCAACCCAACTCTACACCTCGCTTGACGCAACGCAGATTGCGGGCAAGGACGCGATTGCAGGATGGACACCTTTCGGAATCGCCTTCGCCAGCTTCAACACCGTCGAACGGCGGCCGGCCGTCGATCGATATCAAGTCCTCTGCAGCGACTGCTTCACATCGCTCCCCGGTTGGTGGGGTCAGTGGCAGGGCTCGAATATGACCTCTGCCCCGTTTCAACAGGGCTTCGCGGATTTCGCGGGCACAGGAACGCCGCAGGCATTTGCGGTCTGGGGAAAAGGCCTGTACGCAGGCGAAGTTAGTACGTTGGCGGGATATTGGTAGCTTAAGCGAAGATTTCGTCGACACGCTCCCGGCAGGGACCGTTCCTCGCTCTATCGGCCCGTCGCGCCGAGATGAATCTCGGCCTGCAAGCAAGAATGCCTGCGCCGTCGTCCCGCCTCCCCGTCGAAGAATCGGGTGTTTGCCATCCTGAAAAGGCCGGCCAGGCGGTCGGCCGCGGACGTGGGCGTCCAACCCATCATTTATGCAGATGCCAGGAAGTGGGAAACTAAGTGGCATTGGGCAAGAGTGCCGGCGCCACTAGAACGGATTCACTTCAGGAGTTCGGGCCGACTACTTGATTTGCACGGCGCGTCTGGCTGCGATTCTATCAGGCGGACTTTCGGAATCCCCACATGGCGTCTCGCCACACGACGTGCGGTCCAGCCATTGCGACGGCACCAAGTCAACCAAAACCACCACTGCGCCTGCTGCGATTCCGGCGGCCGGATACACGGGCTGGTGCAGCCGGTTCGTCACAACAAAGGGCCCGTGAATAAGCCGATCGACCCCGGCCAGGATAAAGAACACTCCGCCTGCCGCCAGCAACAACCGGTGCTCGATTCGAAACTTGAAATCGTCTCGCGATGCTTTTGGCTTACGTCCACCTACGTGGAAGGGCACACGCCATCTAGCGCAGCAGTCCTACCCCCGCCTCGTCGCCCGATACCGCCGAATCAAATTATTCGTCGAGCTATCGTGCGCGAGCTTCGTCTCCTCCGCGCTCTCCAGCTCCGGCACGATGCGCTGCGCCAGCACCTTGCCCAACTCCACGCCCCATTGATCGAACGAATTGATCTGCCACACCGTGCCTTGCACGAACACCGAGTGCTCGTACAGCGCCACCAGCTTGCCGAGCGCATCCGGCGTCAACTTCTCCGCGAGAATGGTATTCGTGGGACGATTGCCCTCGAACACGCGATGCGGCGCCAGCCAATCCGGCGTCTTCTCAGCCTTCACCTGCTCCAGCGTTTTGCCGAACGCCAGCGCTTCGGTCTGCGCGAAAACGTTCGCCATCAGTATGTCGTGATGGCGTCCCAGCGGATTGAGCGTCTCCGCAAACGCCAGGAAATCGCACGGAATCAGCCGCGTCCCCTGATGAATCAACTGGTAGAACGAGTGCTGCCCGTTGGTGCCCGGCTCGCCCCAATAAATCGGCCCGGTCTGGTAATTCACCGTGGTCCCATCGAGCGTTACATGCTTACCGTTGCTCTCCATGGTCAGCTGCTGCAGATACGCCGGGAAGCGCTTCAGATACTGCTCGTAGGGCAGCACCGCGACCGTCTCCGCGCCGAAAAAGTCGGCGTACCAGACCCCGAGCATGCCCATCAGCACCGGCAAATTGCGCTCGAACGGCGTAGTGCGGAAATGCTCGTCCATCTGATGGAAGCCGTCGAGCATGGCGCGATAATTCTCCGGCCCGATGGCCAGCATCGTCGATAGCCCGATGGCCGATTCCATCGAATATCGACCGCCGACCCAGTCCCAGAAGCCGAACATGTTCTCCGTATCGATGCCAAACTCCGCGACCCCCTTCGCATTCGTCGACACCGCCACGAAATGTTTGGCGACCGACTTCTGGTCGCCACCCAGCGCCGCCTGCGACCAATCGCGCGCCGTGTGGGCGTTCGTCATCGTTTCGAGCGTGGTAAACGTCTTCGAGGAAATAATGAAAAGCGTCTCCGCCACGTCGAGCCCCTGCACCGCCTCGGCGAAATCGGTGCCATCCACGTTGGAAACGAAGCGGAACGTCATGCCGCGATCGCTGTAATGCCGTAGCGCCTCGTACGCCATGACGGGGCCGAGATCGGAGCCGCCGATCCCAACGTTGATCACGTTGCGAATGCGCTTGCCGGTAGCGCCCTTCCACTCGCCGCTGCGCACGCGATTGGAAAATGCCGCCATCTTATCCAGCACGGCATGCACCTGCGGGACGACGTTTTCGCCATCCACCAGGATCGTTGCGTCCTTCGGCGCGCGCAACGCCACATGCAGCACCGCCCGATTCTCCGTGACGTTGATCTTCTCGCCGCGAAACATGGCGTCGATGTGCTGCCGCAGGCCCGACTCCTCGGCCAGCGCGATCAGCAGCCGCAGCGTCTCGTCGGTAATGCGGTTCTTCGAATAATCGAGGAAGATTCCCGCGCCCTCGGCCGTGAGTCGCTCGCCGCGCCGCGAGTCGGCAGCGAATAGGTCCCGCAGATGCTGCCCGCGAATTTTCTCATAGTGCCCCTGGAGCGACTGCCAGGCCGCCCTTTTGGTAAGCGGCTCGACGACTGCGCCTGTTGCCATTCTTGAGTTCCTTTCGACTTAGTGCGCGACCGCAGTTTTGAGATCGGCGCTCTTGCTGACAATTACCTGCATCAGCTCATTCCACGACTGCACGAACGATTTCGCGCCGTCGGTCTGAAGCTGCGCGGCCAGAGCGTCGACATCGATACCCGCGCGTTCGAACTGCGCCAGTACGGGCTCGCAATCGCCGCCATCCGTCGGCATCGTGGCGCCAATGTTGCCGTGATCGTAGAGCGCGTTGAGAGTGCCCTCCGGCATGGTGTTCACCGTGAACGGCGACGCCAGCGCTTGGATGTAAAGGATGTCGGAAGCCTTCGGGTCCTTGGTGCCTGTGCTGGCCCAGAGCAGCCTCTGCGGACGCGCGCCGAAATTGAACGCCCGCTGCCACTGCGGCGAACCCAGCAGCGAACGATACGCTTTATAAATGCGCCCCGAAATCGCGATTCCGAGCTTATTGCGCAACTCCTCCGGGACTTTCGACGCCACCGCGCCATCCCAACGGCTGACGAATACCGAAGCCACCGAAGCCACCACGGGATTCAATCCAGCTTCGATACGCCGCTCGATGCCGCGCATGTACGCCTCGGCGGCCGCGACATATTGGTTGGCCGAGAACAAGAGAGTTACGTTCACCGGTACGCCCGCGAAAATGGATTCCTCGATCGCCGGCAAGCCTTCCTTGGTACCGGGGATCTTGATGAACAAATTCGGCTGGCCGGCGCGCGCGTGCAGACTGTTCGCGGCCGTGAGCGTGCTTGCGGTATCGTATGCCAGTAGCGGCGACACTTCCAGAGAGACGAACCCGTCGACGCCATCGGTCCGGTCATAAACCTTGCGGAACAGTCCGGCGGCGCGCGTGAGGTCTTCCACGGCGAGGTCGAAGAACAGTTCTTCGCCCGATTTTCCAGCCTTCACCTTTTGTAGAATTGCCGAGTCGTAATCCTGGCTGTTTTTGATTGCATGGTCGAAAATGGTCGGATTTGACGTGAGCCCGGTCACCGACAGCTCGTCAATATAGTGCGCGAGCGTGCCGCTTTCCAGCATCTGACGCGTGATGTTGTCGAGCCAGATGCTCTGGCCCAGGTCGTGTAACGCTTTTGTAGCCTTCATCTAATCCAGTCTCCTAGTCCTCATAATTGTATGGAGTTTTCTCCCGCCAGGAAAGGTTCGAAAAGTTTTGTGAACCGGTGCACGCTATTATCGCATCGCCAGCGAGTTCAGAAACTCACGCGCCGCCTGAGCCGCTGGATGGTGTTCGCCCTCCACCTGCTCATTGAGACGCCGCATGGTTTCCGCCGTGATTTTGCCCGAAAGCTGCTCCAGTGCGCCGCGCAGGCCGGGATGGCGGGCCAACGCTTCGTCGCGCGCCACCACCGCACAATCGTACGGCGGGAAATAATGGCGATCGTCATCGAGAATCGTGACGTCCCGCACGGCGGCCTGCCCGTCCGTGGAATTGGCTGCGATGATGTCGACTCGCCGGCTGTCGAGCGCCACATAAAGCAGTCCCAAGTCCATCGTGACGGGGTTGCCGTCCACGCGCAAACCGTACGCATTCATGAGCCCCGGCAGACCGTCGGCCCGCGCCTGAAATTCCGGACCGGCGCCCAGACGCCATGGGCCAGCCCGCGCCGCGTCCGAGATGGTCGCCAGCTTCTGCGCGCGCGCGGTATCGCCGCGCACAATCATGGCGAAGGTATCGTTAAATCCCAACGGCGGAAGCCAGGCCAGTTTCCATCGCGTCTCGTACGCCGCGCGGATTTCCGCCAGCACGGCGGCCGCGTCCTTCTTCGGCGGCCGCTTCAGGACGGCGGTGAGCGCCGTGCCGGTGTATTCCGGGTAGAGATCGATGGAACCTTGGACCAGCGCCTCGTGAACCAACAGCGTCCCTCCCAGAGTGAGGTACCGCTCCACGGGAACGTGCATCGTCCGCTCGATTTGCTGCGCCAGAATCTCGCCCAGAATTACCTGCTCGGTGAAATTCTTCGACCCCACCACGATCGTCTGCCGCGGCCCGCAGGAGGCGAGCGCCAACGCGCTTAGGCAGGCGATAATTTTCGCTCGATCCATTCCAGTCCTTCGTCGGCCAGCAGAGCCATCGCTGCCGCGGGCAGCGCGCCGGCGAGCAGCGCCTGTTTATCCATCATGGCGATGCCGCGCACCAGGAAAACGCCCAGGCCGCCCGCGCCGATGAACGCCGCGATGGTCGCCGTCCCGATAGTCGTCACCGTAGCGATCCGCAATCCCGCCACGATCGAAGGCACCGCCAGCGGCAGTTCCACCTGCCACAGAATCTGGCGGCGCGTCATCCCCATCGCCAGCGCCGATTCGCGCACCGAGGGGTCCACCCCGAGGATGCCGGTGAGCGTATTGCGCACAATCGGCAGCAGGGCGTAAAGAGTCAGCGCCGCGATGGCAGTTTGCTCGCCGATGCCGATGAAGGGCAGTAGAAAACCGAACAGCGCCAGGCTGGGGATGGTCTGCGCCACGTTGGTAAACCCCAACACCCAGCGCCGCGCGGCCGGCCGGCGCGCCAGCAGCACCGCCGCGGGTAGCGCCAGGGCCGCCGCGATGGCGATAGTGATTCCCACCAGCCGCAAATGCTGCAGCGAGAGCGAGAGAATCTCCGCGCCCAGACTCGGGTTCAACTCGGCCTCCCCGGTTCTTTCAGGCTGTCCAGAAACGCGCATGCTTCCTGCGTCTGGCCCTCCTGGAACTCCTCCGGGGTCGCCACCAACTCCAACGCGCCATCGCACAACAGCGCGATTCGCGAACCGAGCAGCAGCGCCTCGCGGACATCGTGCGTAACGAACAGCGCGGTCTTCCCTACCTTGCGCCGCAGTTCGAGAAATTGCCGCTGCAGCTCGACGCGCGTGATCGGGTCGAGCGCGGCGAATGGCTCATCGAAGAGCAGCAGCGGCGGGTCGGCCCCCAGCGCCCGCGCGATCCCCACACGCTGCCGCTGTCCGCCGGAAAGCTCGCGCGGATAGCGATGGCGAAACTCCGCGGGCGGGAGCCCCACCGTTTCCAGAAGCGTTTCCACTCGCGCCGCCACGCGTGACGGCTCCCACTTTTCGAGCCGCGGCACCAGCCCGATATTCTTCTCCACGGTCCAATGTGGGAACAGGCCGGCATCCTGGATCACGTACCCCATGCGGCGGCGCATCTCGACAAGTTTCCATTCCGTGGCCGTGCGGCCTTCGAAGCGAATCTCGCCGGATGATGCCGGCACCAGTCCGTTGACCGTTTTCAGCAGCGTGGTCTTGCCCGATCCGCTGCGGCCGAGCAGCACCACCGTTTCGCCCTCTTCCACGGTCAAGTCGATATGACGCAAGATGGGCCGGCCGCCCAGAGCGCAAGACACGTCGCGGATTTCGAGAATGGCAGCCACGGCGAACAGTTCTCATGGTACATGGCGGGGAGGGGCGGTTGACGGGGAGACCATATCGAACAAACGCGGCAGCGTAAACGGAGTATTCTGGGAGAAGGAGCTGACGAAATGGAAGTCCATGTCACCGGGGAACTGGAAGCGAAGTTAGCGGACTCTGCCGCCAGGCAAGGCCGGAATCCCGCTGACCTGGTCCAGGACGTGTTGGCGAGCTACTTCGAGGAGGAAGCTCGCTTCGTCGAAGCCGTAAAGCGAGGTGAAGACGCCTTGCAGCGCGGCGAATACCTCACGCACGAACAAGTCGGCCAGCGCCTCCAGCGGTTTCTACAATCTTGATGCAGGTCCGCTGGCCGTGGCCCGTAGCGCATCGAGCGCGTTGACGGCTTGTGCCAGGTTGCAGGATTTTCCAAACCTTGGCCGTCCCAGCAGTCGCGCGGCCGGACGTCGAGAACTCGTCTTCGCGCCTCTGCCCTACATCGTTTGTGTACCGGGTGACCGAACAGTCAGTCGAAAATATCGCTCATCTTTCATGGCGCGAAGGACTGGCCTCAATTCTCGGAGGGTCTTTCCAGGCGATCGATCACCAGGAATGGAGCCGACCCCTTGGCGGGCCGCATTTGCAGGCCAAGCTTCTCGAGTGTGGTGGCGATTGCTCTGCCGTCGCCAGGGACAAAGGTGGACGTCGGGTCGGGTGCAGCGTCGGGGTAAAAGAGATCGGCCGGGGTCAGGTCGAGATGTATATCGAAGGCGCCCGCGATGCCGGTCTTATCGACGATATCCCGGTCTTCTACGTACTTTGTTAGTTCCCGGCAAAGGTCCGCGATCGTCACGCCGAAAATATCAAATCCTCCGTTCGCGTTCATACGGACAGATCCGCAGAGCACGGGCCCCGGCTGTCCCGGAGTGGGATCGGGCGGTGGATGATTTCGGTCGAACACTTCGCACCCGCCCTCTTTTGCCGCATGAAGTTTGGCCCCGGTCTTACTCACGACCAACTCGAAAACGTTGGTCTCTTTGCTCTCCCGGTGGATCTTCAGCTTGAATCTGTCTTCGAGGAGCGCCTGCATCATGGGTCCACGCATCATTTCGAGGTTTGCGGGGCCGTTCGCTTTGGCGTCGATCCGGTAGCGGTCGGAATTGATCCACGAGGGCCCACCCGAGATCGGCTGCTGAAGAAAGGTGGGCGATACCGGCTCATTCGGCTGGCCGGTCGGGAACGCCAGGTAGGCCATGCGAATGAGATTGGCGGTGGTCACACAATTGAGATGGAGTCTGCCGGGAGACGGCTCGCCTCCACCGCCGCCTCTGTCGGAGTCCTGGCAGCGCTTGATAGAGGCCACTTCGAACTTTCGCACGTCAGCGTCCCGAGATTGCGCGTAGGCCGCAAGAACCGTCAGCTCCGCTGCGAACAGCAATACCGGAATCCTATGCATGGTGTGCCCCTCTGGATGTTGACGGTCCCGCGCTCAGAAACGTGCAGAACGCTGACTTATTTCACCCGATATCTGCCGAAAGCCCCAAAAAACCTACCCCCCTTTACACTGCTGGTATAATCATAAGCGGATGGTTTTGAGCCGCCCGCGCAAGCGGGGTGTCGAAGGTCCGAGTCCCTTCCGCCGGCACGCCCCTTCCTGTCCCGCTTTATTTCTCCAATGGAGGTTTCCAACACCTACTCAATGAAAGCCAGTGTGCGTATTAGCAAAGGCGTAGAAAGCCTTTTCGGCACTCGCGATGAGAATATCAGGCTGATCGAATCGGGTTTGAGCGTCCACACCCACCTGGTCGATAACAGCCTCGAGATCGAAGGCGAAGCTTCCAACGTTACCCGCGCGGAAAGCATTCTAGAGGACTACAACTCGCTGATGCGCGAAGGCTTCGTCTTCAATAACGGCGATCTGAACAGCTACCTGCGCGTGGTGGCCTTCGACCCCGAAGTGTCTCTCCGCGCACTGGTGAACAGCGGCAAACAGCGCAGTTTCGGCAAGAAGATCCTCGCCCCCAAGACCGTCAACCAGCGGCGCTACCTGGAAGCCATGGAGCGCAACGACCTGGTTTTCGGCATCGGACCCGCCGGCACCGGCAAGACCTATCTGGCCGTCGCCATGGCCGTTTCCGCACTGCTCGGTAAGCAGGTGTCGCGCATCATTCTGACCCGTCCCGCGGTGGAAGCGGGCGAGCGGCTCGGATTCCTGCCCGGCACTTTGCAGGAAAAAGTCGACCCCTACCTACGCCCCCTCTACGACGCCCTCTACGAAATGCTGGATAATGAGCGCGTGGAGAAACTGCTGGAGCGCAATGTCATCGAAGTGGCGCCCCTCGCGTTTATGCGCGGGCGCACGCTCAACGACAGCTTCATCATCCTTGACGAAGCCCAAAACACCACCTGCGAACAAATGAAAATGGTGATCACGCGCCAGGGCTTCAATTCGAAAATGGTGGTCAACGGCGACATCACGCAGATCGACCTGCCCACCGGCAAGCGCAGCGGCCTGATGGACGCCGCCGAAGTGCTCAGGGGCGTCGAGGGCATCAGCTTCGTGCAGTTCGACGAGCGCGACGTGGTCCGCCACACGCTAGTGCAGCGCATCGTCAAGGCCTACGAGCGATACAACGAGAGCATAGGCGCGGCGCGCCAACTCAGCCTGAAACTGGTCGAACCGGAAGCGCCGGCGGCTGAACCCGCTTTGCCCCAAGCGCCTCCCGACAGCGCTCCGCAAGCCTGAGCCGCCGCATGTCCTCACCCGAAGGCAGTACCGTAACTTTTCGCCGCACGCCACCCGATTTCCGCCGCCGCCCCGTGGAGCGCTTCGCCCGCCGCCTCCAGGACGAAGTCTCCAAAGGGCAGCCGTTCGATTGCCTGATCGCCGGCGATGCCGACTTGCGCCGCCTGAATCTCCAGTTCCGCGGCATGGATTACCCCACCGATGTGCTTTCATTCCCCGCCGCGGCGCCGGCTGCCCGCTTAGGCGATCTCGCTATCTCGCTGGGCCGCGCACGAGCGCAGGCGCGCCAATTCGGCCACCCCATCGAACACGAAGTCGAGATCCTCATGCTGCACGGCCTGCTGCACCTGCTCGGCTTCGATCACGAAACTGACCGCGGACAAATGGCGCGCGCCGAGAAGCGCTGGCGTACGCGCCTGGGTCTCTCTACCGGGCTGATTGAGCGGGTGCGGACATGATATTGGGCATCGTCTTAGGAACGCTGTTGGTCGTCGTTTTGATGGTGCTCGTAACCTTCGTGCAGCTCCTCTATCTGGAGAGCATGCGCCTCCGCCCGCGCGACCTGCCGAGCATGAAATTCTTCAAGGACACTCTGGAAGACCGGCTCGGCATGAAAACCGAAGCGGGCATGGAGACCTTTTCCATCATCAAGCACACCCTGCTGGTGATTCTCGGGGTCCTGTGCCTGGCGTGGTCGGCGGATTCCTCGCCGTTATCCGGGCTGGCGTTTTGGGAAGGCGCGCTTTCCGCGTGGCTGGTGATGCTCGGCGCGTCGTATGCCGTGCCGCAATTGCTCTATCGCCGCACATCAGCCCGCTGGTTGCTGCCGCTCACTCCATTCTTCCGCGCCTTGGCCCTGCTCGCCCGACCGTGCGTGGCGCTGCTCGATTTCTTCCAGTCGCTGGTCGAGCTCACCGACGATACCGCCAAGTCCGAAGAAGAGCCCACGCCCGCCGAAAACATCGAAGCCCTGATCTCTGCCGGCACCGAAGAAGGCCTCATCGAGGAAGATGACCGCAAGCTCATTCAGGGCGTGGTGGAGTTCGGCGACAAAGTCGTTCGAGAAGTGATGACGCCGCGGCCCAATATTGTAGCGATCTCCGCAGACGCCACTCTCGATGAATTGCGCCAGCTGGTGATCAACGAACAGTTCTCCCGCATCCCCGTCTACGAGCAGAATATCGACCAGATGATCGGCTTCGTGCATGTGCGCGACATGTTCGAACTGGGAGAAGAAGAGCGCGCCGCCCGCAAAGTGCGCGACCTGCTCCGCCCCGTGAAATTCGTGCCCGAGACCAAGCCGGTGAACGATCTCATGCGGCAGATGCAGCAGGAGAATTCGCATCTCGTGATCGTGGTCGACGAGTACGGCAACACCGCCGGACTCGCCACCATGGAAGATCTGCTGGAAGTCATCATCGGAGAAATCCGCGACGAACACGAGCCGGATAGCGACGTGGCCGAGGACGGAAACGGCGGCTACATCGTCTCTGGCAGTTTCGAATTAGACCGCCTGACCGGCCTGTTCGACACGTTTCACCGCGAGGAAGATATCGAATCGAGTACCGTCGGCGGCCTGGTCAGCGAATGGCTGGGCCATGTTCCCAAACCCGGCGAGGCGGCGGACCGCGACGGCGTGCGCATCGAAGTCTTGGCCAGCGACGAATTCCGCGTGGAGAAAGTGCGGCTCAGTAAATCGCAAACGGTAGCTCATGAGTAAATTCAAATCGGGGTTCGTATCGCTGGTGGGGCGCCCCAATGCTGGGAAATCCACATTGCTGAACGCGCTCGTCGGGCAGAAAGTGGCCATCGTCGCCGCTAAGCCGCAAACCACCCGGACGTCGATCCAGGGTGTCGTGACCGTGCCGGAAGCGCAGATCGTTTTCGTCGACACGCCCGGCATTCATAAGGCCGATTCGCAGCTCAATAAGCGCCTCATGAACACCGTGCGCGCCTCGCTGGAAGAGCGCGACCTGCTCCTGTTCCTGGTGGACTCGACCCGCGCCTTCACCGTCGAAGACCGGCGCGCGCTCGACATGGCAACCAAAACCGGCACGCCTGTGGTGCTGGTGCTCACCAAGGTCGACCTGCTGCCGGATAAGGGGAAGCTGCTGCCGTTGATCGAGCACTACAAGCTACTGCACACTTTCGCCGATTTCGTCCCTGTCTCTGCCACCAAGCGGATCGGGCTCGACGAATTGCGCAAGGTGATCCTCGATCGTCTGCCCGAAGGGCCGGCTTACTTCCCCGAAGATTACGTCACCGACCAGCCGGAGCGCTTTCTGGCCGCCGAACTGGTGCGCGAAAAAGTCCTGCAGGTGACGCGGCAGGAAGTTCCGCATTCCGTCGCAGTGATGGTCGATCGCTGGGAAGAAGGGCCGTCGCTCACGCGCATCTATGCCACCATTCGCGTGGAGCGGCCCGGGCAGAAGGCCATCGTCATCGGCAAGAAGGGCGCTGTACTGGTCAAAATCGGCACGCTGGCGCGCATCGAAATGGAAAAGCTGTTCGGCGTAAAGATCTACCTCGATCTCCACGTGCGCGTACAACCGGGCTGGCGCGACGAGGCCGCCTTCCTCGACACGCTCGACTGGCGTACAATGGCCCTAAAAGATGATTCTTAAAATTTGTGCTTTCTTAATGGCGTTTGTTCTGGGGGTCAGCGCCTGTCTGGCCGCCGATAAACCGGTTTCCGACGATACCATCTACGACAAGGTCCGCATCGCCCTGGCAAGCGACATCGACGTGAAGGGCGGCAATCTCAAGGTGGATGTGAAAGACGGCGCGGTCACGCTGGCCGGTACCGTGGAGAACCAGGGGCAGAAAGACAAGGCGGAGCACATCGCGAAGAAAGTGAAAGGCGTCAAGAAGGTCGTCAATAACATCGAGGTCAGAAGGTAAGCGATCAGGCCCTGAATGGCCCCCTTCCGAGTTCTTATCGTGGCCGCGTTATTCGCGGCTCTCGCGCCCGCCCAGGAATTCTCCAAGATTTCCATCGAGGTTATCGGCAAGAACTTCGTCTTTACCGAAGGCCCCACCTGGTCGAAAGACGGCATCCTGATATTCAGCGATACCGGCGCCGACAAGATCTGGAAATGGTCTCCCGGCAACGATGCGGCAGATTTTCGCGAGCCGTCCAACGGCGCCAGCGGCAATGCCTTCGATGTCCAGGGACGTTTGTACACCTGCGAAACTCACTCCCGCCGTGTGACCCGCACCAATCTCAAAGACGGCCATATCGACGTGCTGGCGGACCAGTGGGAAGGCAAGAAACTCAACGCCCCATGCGATCTCGCCATCGGCAAGAGCGATCACCTCTATTTCACCGACCCGGCGTTCGGCAGCCAGCAGGACCATCGCGAGCTGGATTTCTACGGTGTCTATCATCTGCCGGCGAAAGGTCCTCTGCGACTGGTGGCGAAACCCACTGGCCGTCCTCATGGCGTGGCGATTTCACCCACCGGCCGTGTGCTCTACGTCACCAATGCGGATGAGCGCAATGTCCGGGCGTACGACATCGACCGCAACGGCGACACCTCGGGCGAGCGCGTTCTGGTGGCTCACACCGAAGGCATTCCCGGCGGCCTGAAGGTAAATGAGAAGGGCGAATTATACGTCGCGACAACGAAAGGAATCGCGATCTTCAGCGCCGATGGCCACCCGATTCACATGATTCCCATGCGCGACCGGCCATCCAACTGCGCCTTCGATCCGCAAGGCGTTTGGCTCTACGTCACCGCCCGCAGCTTTCTGTACCGCATTCGCGTGGACGGAAAGGTAGCGAATTGAAGCATTCGGACCCGCTCCCCACACCTTTATCGATCCGCGCATCCCTATCGTTCCACGCGCCTCAACCGACCCGCACGTCCGTACCGACCCGCACGTCCCTACCGATTCGCGCACCTCAACCGACCGGCGCACTCCGACCGATCCGCGCACTCTTTCCGAGCCGCGCGCGTAAGCAAGCGGTCCCGTTTTCCGCCGACAACTCCATAGTGAGCCGCGACCGCAAGGGAGCGGTGCATTACGTGCCGCAGACTTCAGAAGGACTTGCCGAATTCGCCGACGGGACCGCTCCCTCACGGTCGCGGCTCGGAAAGAACTTCCGGTTCAACCCGCGGTTTCCGAAATGTTGCAATCTCATCTCGACCCGCCCCACCCGGAGCCCCTATGACCCCACCTAAGGACGATCGCCGCTACCCCAAACGCCCCATGGTCGGCGTGGGCGCCCTCATCTTCAAGCGCGACCGCATCCTCATGGCGCAACGCGGCAAAGAGCCGCTAAAGCACTGGTGGTCCTTACCTGGAGGCGCGCTCGAGCTCGGCGAACTGCTGGCCGACGGCATTCGCCGCGAGGTCCGCGAGGAGACCGGCCTGGAAGTCCGACCTCTCGGCGTCCTGGAGATCTTCGAACGCATCATGCGCGATTCCAGTGGCGCAGCCGAGTATCATTACGTGCTCATCGACTACATCTGCCACGTCACCGGCGGAGAACTGTGCGCCGGCGATGACGTCTGTGCGGTGGAATGGGTCCGCCGCTGCGACCTCGCCAAATTGCAAATCACCGAGGGCACCCTCACCGTCATTGAAAAAGGCTTTCGCGAACGGCGAAGATATAGGTGAGGCCCTTCCCTTTTGAACACCAGCGCGGACGTACTCGAATTCGAAGCATTGCGCCAGCTCTTGCGCCGATATCTTTCCAGCGAGCCCGGCAAGCGTGAGTTGGAGAAGCTCCAGCCCCACTCCGATCGTGCGCTCTTGGAAGAAGATCTCGCCGAAGCTGCCGAAGCCGTGGAATATCTGCGTCTCGCCACGCGTCCGCAAACCGGACGCGGTTCGGCCATCCGCGTGGATTTCAACGGCCTGCCGGACACCGAAACGATCGTTCAAAAGCTGCGCATCGAAGGCGCGGGCCTCGAACCGAAAGAAATTTTCGCCATCTTCGCGCTGCTTGACCGCGCCGCCGACGCGAAGTCATCGCTCGCCGCCGTTGCCGAACGCTTTCCACGACTGGGCCGGCGCGCGCAAACCATCGGCGAGTTCCGCGCGCTCCTGAAAGATCTGGAAGGCAAAATCCTCCCCGACGGCAGCGTCGCCGACCATGCCAGCGTGGCCCTCGCCCGCCTGCGCCGCGATATCGAACGCCAGAAGCGCTCCATTCAGGAATCGCTAGAACGCTTCCTCCGTTCCCACCGCGACGAGGGTGTATTGCAAGAGGAATTCGTCACCATCCGCAACGAGCGCTTCGTGGTGCCCATCATCGCCGGCCAGCGGCGCAAGCTCGATGGCGTCATCCATGGCGCCAGTTCCAGCGGCGCCACCCTGTTCGTCGAGCCGCTTGAGACTATCGACCTGAATAACGAGCTCGTGCGTCTCACCGAAGAAGAGATGCGCGAGGTGTATCGCATCCTGGTGGAGATTACCGGCCGCCTGCGCGGCTATGGCGATTCCATCCAGCAGACGCTGGTCACCATGGCCCGGCTTGAGCTGATTTTCGGGAAGGCCCGCTTCGCCACCGAGTTCGGCTGCACCATCCCCCGCTTCGGCGACCGCCTGCTGCTGCGCGATGCCCGCCATCCGCTGCTCGAAGACGTTATGCGCAAGCGGCGCAAAGAGGTGGTGCCCATCAGCCTCGAACTCAACCAGGAGCGCCGCACGCTGCTCATCAGCGGCCCCAACACCGGCGGCAAAACGGTCAGTCTGAAGACCATCGGATTGCTCACCCTGATGGCGCAGTCGGCCATTCCGGTGCCCGCCGCCGAGGCCGAATTCCCCGTCTTTTCGCAGGTGCTGGCGGATATCGGCGATTATCAATCCATCCAGGAAAATCTCAGCACGTTTTCCGCCCACGTCTCTCATATCCGCGAAATGGCGCTCGACGTCACGCCCGATTCGCTGGTGCTGCTCGACGAGCTTGGCTCGGCCACCGACCCCGAAGAGGGCGGCGCGCTGGGTGTGGCGATTGTCGAACACTTCCGCTCCGCCGGAGCCTTCACCCTCATCTCCACCCACCTGATGGCGCTCAAGATTTACGGCGCGTCCACCGAAGGCGTGGTCAACGGGTCGATGGGCTTCGACGAGGAGACCTTCGAACCTACCTATTGCCTGCGGCTCGGACTGCCGGGCAAGTCGGCCGGCCTGGAAATCGCCACCCGCCTCGGAATGCCGGAGGATATCATGGTGCGCGCCCGCCGGTCGATGAGCGATCGCGAACGCGATGTCACGCGCTTTCTCGCCGAACTGCATCGCCGCATCGAGGAGACGCAGTCGCTCGAGCAAAAGCTCCGCGAGCAACTGGAAGCTGCCCAGCGGCACGATAAGGAACTGGCCCGCGAATGGGAGAAGCGGGAATCCGCCAAGCTCAAGGAATTGGAGCGCCGCACCGACCAGGCGCTGGCGAAATTCGAGGAGCAGTCGCAGGAGACGCTCGCCAAACTCGGCCAGGGCGCCGATAAGAAGAAAGCCGAGCAGGATGCGCAACGCCGCGTCGCCAAGGCGAAACGCGAGCTGCGCGAAGATTTTTCTACTACCGTGTTAGCCACCGAGGACGACTCGCGCCAGGATCGCATTCAGCCTCTGCGCATCGAAGTGGGTGCGCGCGTGCGCCTGCGCGATATCCGCGAACCTGCCATCGTGCGCCGCAAGCTCTCCAACGGGCGCATCGAAGTGGAGGCCGGCTTCATGAAGATGCAGGTCTCCGAGGACGACGTCATCGAGGTCCTCCCCGAGGCCGGCGCGTCGGCCAACAAGCTGCCGCGCAACGTCAGCTATCGTCCCGCGCCCGAGCTCTCGCCCGTGCATCGGGAGATCAACGTCATCGGCCAGCACATGGAGGAAGCCCGCGACGCCGTGGACGAATTTCTCGATCGCGCCGTGATGGCCACCGCCAGCCGCGTCCGCATCGTGCACGGCCACGGCATGGGAGTGCTCAAGCGGATGATCGCCGAAATGTTGGCGCACCATCCGCACGTCGCTAAGTTCTACCAGGCGCCGCAACAGGAAGGCGGCGCCGGAGCGACCATAGTCGAGCTGAAGGAATAGCCACCGCCGCCATCGCCAGCAGCGGCATCAGCACGACGATCGCTGGCGGGTACGGCACATGATCGAGCCGGAATCCGAGGAACGCCAGCGGACTCAGCAGAATCAGGCCCACCGCCCGATGCGCGCGCGATGCCTTATCGTGGATCAGCAATAGTCCCACCGGAATCAGCAGTACCGCGTCGGCAATGAAGGCGTGGTAGCTGAGCAGCAACCCGCTCAGCAGCGTGGCCGCCAACGCAATTGTAAACCTGGCGCGCCACATTACCACCGCTGCCGCCGCCAGCACAATCCCGGCAGCTAGAGCCATCATGCCCGCACTATGCGGGTGGCCGGAAAGCAGCCCATTAAGATTGGGCATAAGGCTGTAGCTTGGAGTGCTTGTCGGCAGGCGCAGCATACGCACGTAATCCGCCGGCCAGCGCCAACCCTGCACCGCGAAAGAAGCCGCCAGCAGGACCGCACCGCCGGCCGCCGCTCCGCTCCCGAAACGCCAAAGCCGGCGCGTGAGGATCAGCAGCGGCAGAGTCACAAACAAGTGGAATTTAATCGAGCACAGGGCGATCAGGCATCCCGCCGCGAAGTGCCGCCCGCGCAAAAACAGCGCCACCGAGACGGCCAGCGCCGCCAGCACCAGCGTCACGTCCTGCCCCATGACAAAGCAGTTCGCCAGCGGGAGACTCCAACAGCAAACGATCGCCTTCAGCCACATTGGCTGGCCCGGCCAAAACGCCAGGAAGACCATCAGCGCCGCCAAACAGATCGCCTGCCACACCCAATAGGCCTGCAGGTAGGAGAGCCAGCGGAGCGGCGAGATCAGCCCGGCATAGTACGGAAACCGTTGATACATCATGAATTGCGTACTATCGCCGAGCGTGGATTGGGTTCGTTTCACCGTCGCCACGTGGTACAGGCCCGGCGACCCGGCGAGTACCGCCCCCGTGTAGGTGCATGCGAAATCGTTATTCGCCCGCACCAGGAAATAGGGAAAAAATGGCTGCCACAGATAGACGTTCAGCCCGAGCCCGGCGAGGCAGGCGAGCGCGATCGGGATTCTCCGGCGCCACACCGCTCCAGTATTCCAGCTCGCCGCTGGCTACATCGAGTCATCGATGGATATCACTTCATCCATGCAATTTGGACCCGCAAAGTCGGAATTACACAAGTCTTACAAAAGACTATGGCTTCCCCCTGTTATCGTGGAGTCGTCCCACCCAGAGGATCTTCGTGAGCAAAGAACCCATCGCAATTCTCGACCGTAGCAGCCTGAACTGGCCCACCACCATCATTCTCGTCCTGATCCATATAGGCGCCCTGGCGGCGTTTTTCTTCTTCACCTGGAAAGCTCTCATCGCCTCCGTCTTCCTATATTGGGTGGCGACCGGACTCGGGATCAGCATGGGTTACCACCGCCTGCACACCCACCGGTCCTACAAGGTGCCTCGCTGGATGGAGTACTTCTTCGCCCTGTGCGGCACTCTGACGCTGGAAGGCGGGCCGATTTTCTGGACGGCCATCCACCGCATTCACCATCAGCGGTCCGACCAGCCTGGCGATCCGCATTCTCCGCGCGAAGGCGCGTGGTGGGCGCATGTCGGCTGGATCCTGGTGGGCGAAACCAAGCACAACAACACCATGCTGCTGGGGAAATATGCGCCCGATCTGGCCAAAGATCCCTTCTACGTCTGGCTCAACGACTATCACTGGGTGCCGAACGTCGCGCTCGCTATCATCCTCTACGTGGTTGGCGGACTCCCGTTCCTCCTGTGGGCCGGTTTCTTCCGCATCGTTTTTGGATTGCACGCCACTTGGCTGGTGAATTCGGCTACCCATATGTGGGGCGGACGCCGCTTCGCCACGCGCGACGATTCGCGCAATAACTGGTGGGTGGCGCTGATTTCCTTCGGCGAAGGCTGGCACAACAACCATCACGCCCATCCCACCTCGGCCCGCCACGGTCTCGCCTGGTATGAGTTCGATCCCTCCTGGCTGCAAATTAAATTATTGAAAGTGCTAGGGTTAGCGAAATCCATCCAGGTAGCCAGCGTGAAAACCACCCTGGCCGAGCGCGAAGCGGCGTAAATGATGTGCATTTTCTCGCCATACCGGTAGATACCCATGGTTTCCTTATCCTAATTCAAGCTTTCTAACTCTCCACCGAGCATGGTGTCCTGTTCAGCAGGACATACGATGCGGAAATTGTTTGGACGCTACCTGTTGGTGGGCGCGTGCCTTCAGGCGGCGAGCGGTTCCGCGCGAACCGCCCCGGTAGTGCCGGAGGGCTACCTACCTGCCATTCCAGGGCCTTTCTCGGCGCCCGCATTGCCGCAGTTCTCGGGGTCTCTCCTCCGCAGATGGACCGCCCTGCGATCCCATGCACTGCGTGCCGTCATGCTGTTCATGGGCGTCATTCTTCTCTTGCCCATGGAGACGGTGCATTCTGTCGCCACGATTGCGCTGGTGCCGTTCACGGTTCCGATTTGCTATCGCCGTCTGTCCGCTGTTCTTCCGGAGAGCGGCGAAGGCCTGAGTTATCCCCCGGCGATAGCGCCTACCAGCAGTAAAGGCTCCGCCCCGCTCGCCACAGCGTCAGGCAGCGGAGTGCCCGGCGCTTCGTGCGACCAGTCTTCCCCACAGGCGAAGAAGCGAACAAACGGTCGCCGCTGGTGCGTTACATGATCGCGAATCGTTCCGCGCAGCATGGGATACTGCGCCTCCATGGCGTCGAGGACCGAAGCGATGGTCGCCTTGCCCTCCACTTCCACCTGCACCTCGTTACCGGCGCGCGCCAGCAGCCGCAAATGGGCCGGCAGAACCACGCGGATCATGCCAGCGTCTGCACTTCTACCGACAATACTGCCGGCAAATCGCGCACGATGGCATTCCAACTATCGCCCCCGTCCGCCGATGCGTACACCTGTCCGCCAGTAGTTCCGAAATAGACGCCGCAGGAATCGAGCGTATCGACAGCCATAGCGTCGCGCAGCACATTCACGTAGCAATCGCGCTGCGGCAGTCCCTTGGTAAGCGGTTCCCACTCCTCGCCGCCGGTGCGGCTGCGATAGACGCGCAGCTTGCCTTCCAGCGGAAAATGTTCCGAATCGCTCTTGATGGGCACCACGAAGATGGTCTCCGGCTCGTGCGCATGCACGTCAATCGCGAAGCCGAAATCGGTGGGCAGGTTGCCGCTCACTTCGCGCCAGGAATCGCCCGCGTCGTCGCTGCGCATCACGTCCCAATGCTTCTGCATGAACAGCACGCCGGGATGCGAGGGATGCATGGCGATGTGATGAACGCAGTGGCCCACTTCCGCGGTTGGATCGGGGATGTGACTCGAGCGAAGCCCCTGGTTGATCGGCTTCCAGGTCACGCCCCCATCGTCGGTCCGAAATGCTCCTGCCGCCGAAATGGCAATGAAGATTCGCTGCGGATCGCTGGGATCGAGGATGAGGGTGTGCAAACACATGCCGCCCGCGCCCGGCTGCCAATGGGGTCCCGATCCATGGCCGCGCAACCCCGCCAGTTCCTGCCAGGACTTCCCGCCATTGGTGGTGCGAAAGATGGCCGCGTCTTCCACACCCGCATAGGCCGTGTCCGGATCCGTGAGCGACGGCTCGATGTGCCACACTCGTTTGAATTCCCACGGATGAGGCGTGCCGTCGTACCACTGGTGCGTGCCCGGAACGCCGTCGTAAACGAATTTGTTGTCCACCGGCTCCCAGCTCTTTCCGCCATCGCTCGAGCGCTGGATCAACTGCCCGAACCAGCCCGTCGATTGCGACGCGTACAGCCGGTTCGGGTCGGCCGGCGATCCCTTCATGTGGTAGATCTCCCAGCCCGCGAAGTGCGGACCGGCGATCTCCCAGTTTTCGCGTTTGCCATCGGAGGTGAGGACGAACGCGCCTTTTTTCGTGCCCACTAATACCCGTACCTGGCTCATCGCGGCTCCTCGCAGTTGATCATCCACGGAATGCCGAAGCGGTCCACCAGCATGCCGAATTTGGCGGCCCAGAACGTCTTCTCAAGCGGCATCTGAATGCTGCCGCCCTCCGCGAGCCCATTGAAGATGCGCTCGGCCTCGACCGGGTCCTTCAGGCCGATGCTCATGCAGAAGCGCTTGGCCGGCCCGCCGCCCTGGCCGGGAGGCGAATCGGCCCCCATGATCTGGTTGTGGTCGATCGCCAGGGTCATATGCATGATTTTGTTGCCCCAGTCGGGCGGCATGTGGCCTTCCATGGGCGTCCCGGTATAGCGGAAGAGCCCATCGATTTTGCCGCCCAGAAGCTTCTCATAGAACTGGAATGCCTCTTCGCACTGGCCGGTGAAATTTAAGTAGGCGTTGATTTGCATAGCTAAGCTCCTTTAGTCGAAAATGACGGCGTGTTCTCGGCGATGGCCTTCAGGTTGGCGAGTCCCGCCGCGAACTCCCTGCCAAGCATCTTGTCCATGCTGACGAAGATCGACATCAGCTTGAACAGGAAAGGCTGCGGTCCGTACATCGCCCAGGTGACGTTGGTGGACGGGCCACTGGCTTCCAGCGTGAACTCGGCCGTATTGTGGCCTTCGAAGGGCTTGAGAAAATCCAGCTTGATCCGGATGCGCGATGGCGCCGCCGCTTCCACGATCTCCATGCGCCCTTCGCCCGCTTTGCTGTTGCCGGCCCAGTTATAGACCGCTCCTTTGCCGCTCTGCGCGCCGGAGAAGGTCTTGGTCATGGTCGGGTCCAACTTCTCGTAAGGCGACCAGGAATCCCATTTGTGGAAGTCGTCGATGAGCGGGAAGATGCGCTCCGCCGGCGCCTGAACGCTCTGCGCGCGCTTGACTTCGAAAGTGTTCGGCCGGGTGGCGGCAAAGCCCATCAGGGCAGCAAGCAGAACGGCCACTACGATTGCGATGGTGAAAAGCATTGCTCGCTCCTTCTTTTTAAAGCATCCCAACGTCCCCAGGCCACCAACCCATCCAGCAGGCAACCACCATCGGCATGAGCGGCGCGCCGGCGCCAGGATTCGCGATTAAGAGCACGGTGGCGCCGAGCATAATGATCGACAGTCCGATGGCGGCCAGAGGCGTCAATTGTTGCTGTCGCCGCAAGAGTCCCGGCAAGATCAATCCGGCGGCGCCGAGCACTTCGCAGGCGCCGATGAAACGCAGGAACGCTCCCGGAATCGCCAGTTGTTTGGTCAACTCCGCCACCGGCAGAATCAATTTCAGGCCGCCGGCGAACAAATAGAGCAGCGCCAGTACGCATTGTATCGTCCACAAAGTGTAGTTCATTCTCTTTGTCATGTGGCACTTCCCGCGGCCGGCAAATTGGGGATCTCGAGCACCGGCCGGATCTCCACCGTGCCCTTGCGCGCTCCCGGAATCCGCCCGGCAATATCGATCGCCTCATCGAGATTCCTGGCGTTCACCAGGTAGTAGCCGCCCAGGCATTCGCGCGTTTCCGCGAAGGGGCCGTCGGTTACCAGGCGCTTGCCGTCGCGCACCTGGACGCTGGTCGCGGTGGAGACCGGCTGTAGCGGCGCGGTGGCCAGGAATTGGCCATTGGCATTCAAATCGTGCGCCAGTTGGGTCGATTCCCCATAGCAGTGCTGCCGTTCGTCATCCGTCATGGCATTTTCGGCCATGTAAATCAGGAGCATGTATTTCATTCTCGTCCCCTTCATCCGTAGGTCGAATGGCGGAATGCCAAATCGACACGACACTCAGAGAATTTTACAATTTTTGTATGCCTTGCGATGCGACCGCCGCGGTGGAAGAGCTTTACCGGTCCGATTGGGGACGGATTGTGGCCACACTCATCCGCCTGGTGGGCGATTTCGACTTGGCGGAAGAATCGGCGCAGGAGGCTTTTGCGGCCGCCGTGGAGCAGTGGGGCGATGCCGGCGTGCCGGAGTATCCGCGCGCCTGGGTCATCCAAACCGCCCGCCACAAAGCCATCGACCGCATCCGGCGCCGGGCGCTATCGCAGGAGAAGCTAGAACAATACGCCGCCGAGAACGGCACGGAAGCTGTTCCTCCGGATTTCGATAATCGCGAGATTCCCGACGACCGATTACGCCTGATTTTCACCTGCTGCCACCCGGCGCTGGCACTCGAAGCGCAGGTCGCTCTGACGCTGCGCACCCTCTGCGGCCTGGAGACCGGCGAAATCGCGCGCGCATTCCTGGTACCCACGGCCACCATGGCGCAAAGGCTGGTGCGGGCCAAGAAGAAGATCAGTGCGGCGGGCATTCCGTACGTGGTACCTGAAACCAGCCAGATGGCGGAGCGGCTGGATGCCGTGCTCACGGCAATTTACCTGGTTTTCAACGAAGGCTACGCGGCCACGGGCGGAACTCTGCTGCGCAACGACCTCTGCTCCGAAGCCATCCGGTTGGGACGGCTGGTGCGGACGTTAACCGGTCCGAATCCGTCGGCCGAAGTGACCGGGCTTCTGGCCCTCATGCTCCTGCAGGATGCCCGCCGCGCGGCGCGCCTCGATCCATCCGGAGGCTTGGCCATACTCGAGGAGCAGGACCGCACTTTGTGGGATCGCCCGCAGATCTCCGAAGCGCTGCCGTTGGTGGAAGAGGCGCTGCGCGGCGGACGCGGTCCCTACGCGCTGCAGGCGGCTATCGCCGCGCTTCATTGCGTAGCGGTAAGAGCCGAAGATACCGATTGGCCGCAAATTCTGGGGCTCTACGATCTGCTGGAGCGGTCGCACCCGTCCGCCGTGGTGTCGCTCAATCGCGCCGTGGCGGTCGCCATGGTGCGCGGCCCCCAGGCGGGGTTGGAGATCGTCGACGCTTTGGCGGGCGATCTGCCGGACTATCATCTGTTGCATGCCGCGCGGGCCGATCTGCTGCGGCGTTTGGGTTCGTTCGGCGAAGCCGCAGTGAGCTATCGAAATGCGCTGGCGCTAGCCACCAATGAGAGCGAACGCCGCTATCTCGATCGGCGCTTGCGTGAGGTGACGTGGGGCATGCTTTAGCTTGCCCAGGCGAGCGAAGCTCGCCCACGGGCCGGGCTGTCGAGAAGAGCAGGGGACGGTCCCGCCGGGAACGTCTCTGGCGGCAGAAGCCGAGTTCGTCATTGGGACCACTCCCTCACGGTCGCGGCTCGGTATCGGCGGATTGCGTTTCCGAGCCGCGCGCGTAAGCAAGCGGTTTCGGGTTCGACCGATTCTCGGCCCTGCACGCAAAAGTGCCTGCGCCACCCTACAACCCCGCGCCGTAGACGGGGATCGCGGCGCCCGTGATTTCGGCCCCTTCATCCGATGCCAGGAATACAGCCAATGCCGCCAGCTTTTGCGGGGAAACCCATTTGGTGCGGTCGGCCTTCGGGTCGGAGCGGCGATTGGCGTCGGTGTCGATGGTGCCCGGCAGGATCACGTTGGCGGTGATCCCGAGCTTGCGGTTCTCGAGAGCCGCGGTCTTCACCAGGGACACCAACGCTGCCTTGGTAGCGCTATACGCCGAAATATTGGGCGATGGCTCGACCCCGGCGCGGCTGCCGATGGCCACAATCCGGCCGCGCTCCTGCTTTCGCATGGGCGGGAGCACCGCTCGCAGGATGTTGATGGCCACCCGCAAGTTCAAGTCGAGCATGGATTCCCAGGTGGCATCGTCCGTCTCGTGCAGAAGAGCGCCTCCGGCGAATCCACCGGTGGTATGGACCAGCGCGTCGATTTTGCCGAACTTGTTCAGCGTGTCGGCCACCAGGTGAGTGGCGTTGTGGGGCCTGGTCAGGTCGGCCGGAATGGCTTCGAATTTCGGATGGAGGAAGGCTTTGCCATCGATCTCGCGGCTGGTTCCAACCACCTGCGCCCCGGCTTCCAGAAAAGCGGCGGTGACAAATGTGCCCAACCCACCATTCGCACCGGTAATTAAGACGACTTGGTTTTCCATGCGTGTTCCATTATAGGACTGGACGTCCCAGGAGCGGGCAATGTTCGCAGCCGTCGAGCTTTGGTTTCAATTTCCAATTTTGGTCCGCATCGTGCATAATTTCCCCTATGCTCGTTAAGGATCTGCTGCACGCCAGCCGTGGGCTCCGCAAGAGTCCCGCCTTCGCGCTGATATCGATCGGCACCATCGCCCTGGGAATCGGAGCCAGCACCGCGATTTTCAGCGTGGTCAATGCCGTATTGCTGCAGCCGCTGCCTTATCGCGATGCCGGCCGCCTGACGCTGATCGAAAGCGACATGCGGCGCCGCAATGTGGTCGATTTTCCGTTCTCCGGCCCGGATTTCGACGACATGCGGCACGACACCACCCAGTTTGCAGAGATCGGCGCGGTTTTCTCCGGCCGCGCGGTGGTCCGCGACGATAGCGGCGAGCCTGCGGTGCTCACCAATGCCGCCGTCACACCCAACTTCTTCCATATTCTCGGGGCCCATGTGGCCCTGGGGCGCGATTTCACCGAGAACGATGCCATTCCGCAGCCCGCCGCGGCGGGCAATGCTCCGGCGGCGCAACCCGCATTGCCCATCATCGCCATTCTGAGCAACGACCTTTGGAGACGGCGCTACGGCGCCGATCCGAACGTGTTGGGGCGGAGCGTCGAAATCGGCGGAGGCGGAACGGCGCAGATTGTGGGTGTGCTCGAACCTGGCTTCGAGCTACTTTTTCCTCCCCGGGCAGGAGTGGAGCGCATGCCGGAACTGTGGACCGCTTTGCGCGCCAACTTCGCCACCGGCGGCCGCAACGACGTATTCCTGCATGTCATCGGCCGGCTGAAACCAGGGGCCACGGTGGAGACCGCCCAGGCGGAGGAAGACCGCCTCGCCGCCGATCTGCGTAAGCACTTCACCATCAAGGAGACGGCCGGACTCTATATTCGCGTGGAGCCGATGCGGCAGCACCTGGTAGAGGCGGTGCGGCCGGCGATTCTCGCGATCATGGGCGCAGTGCTGTTCTTGCTGGCGATCGCTTGCGCCAACGTAGCCAATCTTCTGCTGGTGCGAGCGGCATCCCGCGGACGGGAACTGGCGATACGAGCAGCGTTGGGCGGCAACCGCTGGGACCTGGTTCGGCAGATGATGGCCGAGTCGCTCTTGCTGGCCGGTTCGGGGGCGATTCTCGGGTTGCTCCTGGCCGCCAAGGGAGTGGACCTGCTCATCTATCTCGCGCCCGCTAACCTGCCGCGGCTGGATTCGGTAGCCATCGATCCGGCGGTACTGGGATTCACGGCGCTTGTCGC
>Ga0182016_10000126_pt1 | contig 86185 bp, 72 predicted proteins | sample 712S2MmetaG_FD_120491 | JGI IMG/M metagenome (GOLD analysis project Ga0182016, IMG submission 120491) | Permafrost microbial communities from Stordalen Mire, Sweden - 712S2M metaG | ecosystem: Environmental > Terrestrial > Soil > Wetlands > Permafrost | place: Sweden: Stordalen | collected...
AAACCGGATCGGACAAGCGAGGCCGAGTTCCGAAACCCAAAAGTTGAGGGCAGGCTCGAGAGCTTCAGCGGTAAAGGTGGCGCAGATCGCGATCGAGCGGTCTTCCTGGGGCATCCAAAACCCATTATGCAGCATTGTGCGGGTTAGGCGGACTTGGCCCACCGCGGCGGTGGATTCGAAGCCGGAGGCGAATCCTGGCGAAAGAAGCGGCTCTGAGACGAGAGTCCCGGATACTTGTGATTTGTTTTCAGTATGTTATAAGGAACCGGCGGGCCGGAAGAAGATCGGCGTAGCCGGCGCCTCGAACGGTGAAACTGAAATCCGAAACTGGTTAAAGGGGTCCGGTACGAGCCGCAGTGGTTCCCGGCCGGCAAGAGAAAGCCATTCAGGACCACGCTTTGCACGCACCTCGGAGTTGGACCGGCATGTGCCCATGCCCTAAATGGCGTAGAGGGCTCTAAACCACGACAGAAACGGCGCGGCATTCGGCGAATGTGGATCTAGAACATCCCTGCTGATAGCATTTCCTGGCGATTGACCGGGCGGGTCTTGCCACGCCAGGAAGGAATACATATGGGCCTTATCGAGTTGAGAATCTCGATATAGCGACCCACAGCTCCGGGCTTCAATACAGCCATTGACGGCATGACTCCATAGTCGGCTAGCTTCCGGCGGAACGAAGTGCTTCAAGAACGCCTCCAGCCCGCCCTCCGACGAATTGTCAGGCATGACCCACAGGCCGAGCCTTTTGTCTGCGTGATCGGCAATAAGACCGGTTCTTGGCAAATGTCTGGGAAGCATTGGGAACATGCCCTGACACTGCTGGCGGAAGCTGTTGTAGCGGTCTCCCGGCTTGACGCCTCCGTCTGCATCCAACATCACGCCTAGTATTCTAAGTGGGGAAGATTTTAGATTAGCTTCCAGATAGCCAGCGGCCAGTATCTCACTTGCGCTATTGCCGATCCTGATTCTGACCGGAGCATTCGCCTTGCCTCTCTGTGGCCATCCGGGTATATGCGCACGCATCAGTTCCACAACCGATTGTCGGTCGTCCTGCCCCTCCACAATCAATTGGTTTGGGGCATGTTCGTCTTCCACTTTTCAGCGAACCTCAATGTGGCGTTCGGCAGCAAGTTTGATTTCGCGCTCATCGTAAGGGATCGCCTTGTGCTTCCCAGCCTCAATGCGCTGGATGGTTACATGGCGCCGGGCCTCGGCGTCGGCCGCGCAAATAGTGGAAAGACTATGCACGCAATCGTAGCTGTGGGTAGTGGCGAACACCTGAACATGAAACTCCTGGGCTGCACCAAAAATCAAGCGCCACATCTCAGCCATGGCCGTGTAGTGTAATCCGGTATCGATCTCATCGACAAGGAGGACGCCGCCCTTGGCCTGCGTGATGGCTATCGCCATCGTGAGCATTCGCCACATTCCGTCGCCTAAGCTGCCAAGTGGAATTGGATAGTCACTGCCCTTGCGCTTAATGATAAAACCACCGCGACCGGAGCTGGCGCCATAGTAAGCCTGGGCAGTATGTTGTGCTGCAACCCTCTCTACGTCCGGGTCGAGGAATCTGAGTGCTCTGAGTACTAGCTCCTCGTGAGGTGTCAGTTGAACTCTATTCCATAGATAGACTAGCTGATCACCCGTCAGTGACTCCGTTGCAATGTACTGAGTGGGTGCCGCTTCATTTGCTCGTCTGCATAGACCAACTCCGTGGGACAAATTTAAGGTCTCGCCGCCGAGACCTCCAGATCTGCTTAGCGGAATCATTTGGATAACCGGCTGCGGCGTGCCTTTGATCTCGAGCGCAAATCGCTTGGATGGAACCGCAACCTCCTCATCTGGCCCAAACAGGTCCACCTGTTCCTTTGGGCCCAATTCGGCAATCTCAAAGGTGATTGAGCTTTCTGGTGCTTCGTTCGTGGTTGCGAACGTGAATTTGGCTCCTGGACGTATTTCATGCCCAGTGAATAAGTGGGAGATGTCAACTTCCGGTTGCGGCCGTCGTGGATCTTGTTCTACGGGGAACCGCTCTCCACGCCGCCACAAAACCTGCCACAGCGCCGCAGGATCTCCCCTAGACGTTAGTAGATGCATGGCCTCCAGGACAGAAGTTTTCCCGCTGTTGTTCTTACCGACCAGCAGGTTCAGCTGGCCAAGGCCGGTCATATCAAGCCGTTCGAACCCGCGATATCCATTGATGCGGAGCGAGGAGATCATTTTGTCGCCAGGGCGCCCAACGGCCTTTTCCGAACGAATTGCAGCACGCCGCCTCGCACGTGACGGCCCCCACCTCTTGAAAGAATTCCGGCTGTCGCGACGCCCAGTGTGCCAAAACGGCACGCAATAGTCAACGATACCGTCCCCATCCTTGTGCATGAGCTGGCTTTCGGCGCCGGTGGAGGTTCCAGCGCGAGCGAAATGAAAGGGCTTTCATCGGCGGGCGGAAATGAGGGATCATGAAGTCAGGCGCTAACGGTTATCGCCGCGGCGCCGCCGGTGCGTCCATGCCAAATCCGCCGAATGCGCCAGTGCGATTGAAAGACATAGCCCAGGACCTGAACGTCTCGGTTATGACCGTCTCGAAAGTTGTGCGGGGCTGCGCCGATGTCGGTGCCCAGACACGCAGCCGCGTTCTCGCCCGCATCAAGGAACTGAACTACCAGCCCAATTGGGTGGCGCGCAGCCTGGCGGCGCGGCGCACGTTCATCGTGGGGTTGGTGGTGCCGGACCTGATGAACACGTTTTTCGCCGAAATCGCCAAAGGCGTAGCCAGCGCCATGCGGCCGCTCGGTTACGACGTGGTGATCTGCAATTCCGAAGAAGATGCCAGCCTGGAGGCGAGCGAGATCGAACGTCTGTTGGCGCGCCAGGTGGATGGCCTGATCCTGGCGTCGGTGCAGCCGCCGGACGCGGAAGAAATATTCGCGAAAATCGAAGCGCGCGGGGTGCCGTACGTGTTGGTGGACCGCAGAGTTTCGCGCCCAAGCGCGCCCTACGTGGGCGCCGATGACGAGGCTATTGGCCGGCTGGCGACCGAGCATTTGATCGAGCGCGGCTGCCGGCGGATCGCCCACATCGCCGGACCGCACCACCCGGCCGGAGTAGGCCGGCTCAAAGGGTACCGGGAAGCGCTGGCCGCCGCCGGCTTGAAGGCGGTGGAAGAATATGTGGAGCGGGCCGCGGACGACGCCACAGGCTACCAGGCGGCGCGGCGGTTGCTCTCGCTCGACCCCGTCCCCGATGCGATTTTCGGCTACAACGATCCGGCTGCGGCGGGCGCTATGAAAGCCATCCTCGAGGCCGGCTACCGGATTCCCGAGCAGATCAAAGTCGTTGGCGCCGGCAACATGCATTACTCCGATTTGCTGCGCGTGCCGCTTTCGACGGTGGACCAGCGCAGTACGGGAATCGGCGAACAAGCGGCGGGGATACTGGCCAAAGCCATCACCTCCAAGCGGAGGCGAGCGGGTGGGGCCATTTTGATCGAGCCCACCCTGGTGATCCGGGAGTCGAGCGGCGGGCCCCTGAAAAGCACCTGAAACCGGCCGGCTTGCCGTGCCGTCATAAGTTGCAGTAATAATGGAGGGATAATGGAACTCGGAGAGAGATGCCTGTTTCTATAACCGTACCGTCAATCGACGCCGGATGCGAGGCGCGCGCGGCAGGGCAAGGGGCGCGGCCGCTCGCCGCCCGGTCCGCGAAGGGCGCTATCTGACGATATGCGAAATTGTTTCTACCTGCTGCTGGCTCTGACCGGGGCCTTCCGGCTGGGGGCGCAAACACCCATCGAAGCCGGCTACGCGGCGCTTTACAACCTGGATTTCGATGGGGCGCACGCGGACTTTCAGGGTTGGAGCCGGGAACATCCCAACGACCCCATAGCCCCTGTATCGGACGCCGCCGTGTATCTGTTCGCCGAGTTCGACCGGCTGCACATTCTGCAATCGGAATTTTTCACCCACGATCAGCATTTCATCACCGATCACAGGTTGAGCCCCGACCCGCTGCTGAAGAAGCGGTTGGAAGCGTCGCTGACGGCGGCCGAGCGTTTGGCCAACCGCTCGCCGGACGATCACGAAGCCATGTTCGCGGCGGTGCTGGCGCACGGTCTGCGCTCCGATTATCAGGCGCTGATCGAGAAGCGCTATGCGGCGTCTTTTGTGGAGATGAAGGCCGGGCGGGAGCTGGCGGAGAAACTGCTGGCCGCCGATCCGAAATATAGCGACGCCTGGGTAGCGGTGGGGGTGGAGAATTACATGCTGAGCGTGAGGCCGGCGTTCGTACGCTGGCTGTGCCGCCTGGCTGGCGGAGAAACGGACCGCGCCACCGGTATTGCGCGTCTGAAGCTCACCGCCGATAAAGGTCACTTCCTGGCGCCTTTTGCCCGCCTGCTGCTGGCGGTAGCGGCGCTGCGCGACCGCGACGCGGGCCGGGCGCGCAACCTGCTGGAGGGCTTGGCCCACGAGTATCCGCGCAATCCCCTGTACCGGCAGGAACTGGCGCGAATGACGAATGGGCAAGTGGCGCGGTGAGAAGCAGCGCTCAATAACCGCGCCGTTTGTCCACCACGTTGCGGAGCGGCTGGCCGGTTCGGAATCGCTCGAAATTATCCAGGAACAACTGCATGGCGCGATCCATCCAGTCGCCGGTGTGATCGGCCGAATGGGGCGACAGCAGCACATTGCCCAGGCCGTAAAGGGCGTGGCCGGGCGGCAGCGGTTCGGTGTCGAACACGTCCAGCGCGGCACCCTGAATACGCCTGGAAGCGAGCGCCCGCAGCATGGCGGCCTCGTCGATCACCGGCCCGCGTCCGATGTTGATCACCACCGCTTCGGGTTTCATGGCGGCGAACTCGGCCTCCCCGATCATGCCGCGCGTGGCGGCGGTCAACGGCGCGCTCACCACGAGGTAGTCGCATCGGGCGATCATCTCGAGGCGCTCATGGGGACTGTACACGCGCTCGACCCACGCGTCCGGCTGCGCCTCGGGGCCGCCGCGGCGCAGCGCCAGCAGCTTCATGCCGAGCGGCCGCAAGCGCGCCGCCACGGCCCGGCCGATACTGCCGTAGCCCACGATGCCGGCCGTCTGCCCGGCAATGTCGTGCACTTCGAACTGGTCCCACGCTCCGGCCTCCTGGCTGCGCACCAGGCGGCGAAAGCCCTTGGCGAAGAACAGAATCGCGGCCAGCGCGAATTCCCCCAGAGAGTCGCTGAAGACGCCGTTGCCGTTCGTCAGCACCAGCGGCATTTCCGCTAACTCCGGGAACAGCACATCGTCGAGACCGGCTGAGCGGGTGTGCACCCAGCGCACGCGCGGGCACAGGGGCAGCACTTGCCGCAGCAAGGCGGCTGTGCCCGACCAGTTCAGAATGACGCTGGCGGCGGCCGCCAGCCGCTCGAAAGCTTCCGGCGCCGTCCCCACGGCCAAGCTGGTTCCCTCGGGCAATTGTTCCAGCATGCCTAACTGCCGGTCGGTGGGTTCCGACAGCACCAATAACGAGATATTGTCCATGAAGGAAACCTACCACAGGTGGGATTTTCGGCTGAAATTGCGGGCTGATCGCCGGGAGCCCGCCAGCGCTAAACTGGTAGAGGTTTCACTGCGAATGCCAGAATTCTGTACCTGCGGCGCACAACTGCCACCCGACGCTCTGTTTTGCCATAAGTGCGGCAAGCCGCAGCGCGAGATTCCCGGCGCGATGGCGGCCGAGGAGGTGAAGGACCGGATCGAGATCCACGTCCCTCCGCCGGTACTTCAGACCGCCGGCTCGCCGCGGGTGGATTTCCGCAATCGCGCGGCCGTGCGCATCGCCCTGCTGCTGGCGGTGAGCGCGACCGTGCTGACCGGATTTCTGCCCTTTCTGAACTGGCTGGCCGCGGGGTTTTTCGCGGTGTGGTTCTATCGCCGCAAGACCGGGGCGCGGATGAATGTCGGCGCGGGTGTCCGCCTGGGGTGGATCACCGGCCTTCTGACCTTCGGTCTGGCCTCCGTGGTATTCGCGCTGGAGAAAATCCCCGCCGCACTCAACGGTCAACTGGCCGAGACGATTCGCCAGCAGTTGCACAGTCTGCCCATGCAGCAGGATCCGGCCGTGGTCAGCCAACTCAACGAACTGCTGGCCAGCGGCTCCGGCGTGGCTTTCTTCCTGGTGTTCACCCTGGCCGGCCTGTTTCTGATGATTACGTGCCTTTCGATGGCCGGCGGCGCGTTGGGAGCCAAGCTGACCGGGCGGGGCTAGAGTAGTGTCCAATAAATAACTTCTCGTGGAGCGGACTCTCAGTCTGCCACGCCGGGACTACTCCCGGCGCTTTTGGCTGCAGCTATGCTGCGCTGCGGGGCAGCCAATCATGGCTGCAGCCGCCTTTCCAGGCGGCTTTTCCCTTCGCGTACCTGCCCACCTACTTTGTGGACACTACGCTAGCGGGACGATGCCGTATGATGGCCGTATGCTCCGCTACCATGTCCCCTTTCACCTTCCGCGCGCGGCCGGCGAAATGGTGGTTGCGGAGGCCCTCGATTTTCCCGGAGCCGTCACGCAGGGCTTCGATTTAGCCGACGCCCGGCTCATGATTGCCAGCGCCAGGGAGGACCTGGCTCAGTGTTTGCTGGAGGAGGGCAGGGCCTTGCCGAGTCCCGATGCTGTACATCAAGAATCCGGCGGCCCATCGTCTGGCTGAGCAAGTCGGCAAGCGTATGGGCGTGAGTCTCAGCGATGCCGTAATTGCCGCCCTGGAAGAAAAACTCCGGAAGACGGCGCGTCCCATCGATCGAACGAAAGTGGACGCGCTCTGCGCCAGGATCGCGCTTCCGGTGGTCGACGCCCGCACCCCGGAAGAAATCCTGGGATACGACGCCTTCGGAATTCCAGGCCGGTGATCATCGGTACATCGGCGCTGATTGCGGTTGCCCTCGGGGAGCCAATTCGCGAACGGGTGCTGCAGGCGCTGGAAACGGCCACGAATCGAGTTCTGTCGTCGATGTCGCGCAAAACCGAGCCGCGACCGCCACCAGGGAGCGGTTGCATAGCTCCGAAGTCGGGATGCTCCGGTCACCCAAGCCGGACATGAAGCGCTTGTCGCGGCAGAGGTATTGCCGCCGACGGCGCCTTCAATTTCCGGTGTGGAGCGACGGGAGCCTGCCCGTTCGGATGCGGCTGCGCGCTTACGGCACATCGCGACAATGCCAAGAGCCGCGCCGCAGAGAATCTCGGTTCCGGGTTCGGGTACCGGGACGACGTTGACGTCGTCGATGTTAGACCATCCGGGCCCGTTTTCGAATCCGAACTTGATTTCGGTGGTACTCTCGGTGGCAATGATCGTGCCTTCCTCCAAAGTCCACGGAAAAGTACCAACGTCGATCCCGTCCAACTCCAAGGTTCCGTTCCAGTAGAACTGAATCTCGTTCTGGGCCGGATAACCCTGATTGTTGTTGGCACCCCAGAAACTCACTTCATACTCCTGTCCGGGAACGGTCGCGATGACCTGCGAGAGGAACGTCAAGCCGGTCGGGTCGCCGAACCACGCGGCGAAAGAGCCGGAGTGTGGAACCACATTCGTGATTCCGTAGTCGACGCCGAGCGTCCCCGCGCCGGAGATGGTCCAGCCACTGAAGTCGCCGGTTTCGAAGCCGCCATTGACTACCAAACCGGCGGTTGCCGCGCCCGACCCAAAAAGTAACGTAACTACTACGCCTATCGCTGTCGCACGCATGCGGGCCTCCTTATCCGGAAGTCCTATTTAGGACCACCAGGTCCTGAATAGTGTACACCCGTCCGCCGTCCTTTGGCGGCGGGAGTTGCATTCCATACATGCTTGCCCCTGGACAGGTTGGGGCGGCGCGCCCGGCACCGAACCGCGCGCCAGGAAACGTTTTAGTACCAATTTGATTTTTTCCGAATCCCGCCCCGGTTGCATCGGATCTTCGGTTTAGGTAGAGTGAGACTCCATAAGCGGGAGGGCCGCATGAAGACTTGGGTGTGGTTGGCAATCCTGACGGTGTGGGTTGCGCCGCGGGTGCGGGCGCAGGAAGTTGCCGGGGACGCGGCTGGTGCGCGGGCGGCGCTGGCCGAAGCGGCGCGGAACCGTCCACAGGACGCGGGCGCGCTGGGCGAGTACGCCGAATTCCTGGATCGATATGGGGATCCGGGCGCGCGGGACGCCTACGAGAAGCTGCTGGCGGCACTGGCGCAGGCGGGCGATTCGGGGCGCGCGGGGGCGGTAGCGAAACGCCTGGTAGCATACGACCTGCTGGCTGGCGACCGCAACGCCGCCGCCTCGCACGCCCAAGCCTACGCGAAGGCGACCGGTAAGACGCTGACGCTGCCGGGCCAGGCGCCGGCGGCGGCAGCCGCCATGGCCGTCATTCCCGGTCCGCTGCGTTCGTTTGCGCGCATGACGGCAATTGCGAGCGATGCCACACCGGAGGACATTTTCCCGGCGCTGGCCCGCAACGTGGTGACCAATGGCTATGAAGCCTCCCACTCCAACGAAGCCATGGAACAGACCGAGTACATGAAGCTGGTGCACCGTTATCTTTCCCAGGCGCGGGAGTTGGAGAAGCTGGCCGGCGACGGGAAGGCGATCGACGTGGCGGCCTGCGACGCGGCTAACGTGGGCGACTTGCTGCGCATTCTGGGATTTCGGATGCGTGGAGGCTGCGGGTCGGAGCTGGTTCTGGAAACCGTAAACGCGGCGCGCGCTTTCATCACGGCCGATTCCGGTTTTCCGGTGAACAAGCTGGAAGAGGCGCTGCGCACCAACCGGCCATTCCACTACGATTATCATCCCACCCTGGCGCCGGTGCTGTTCGGGCCCGAGTACTGGACCAACGGGAACAAGGAAACGCAGGATTTCCTGGAAGCGCTGATCGCCGATCCGGCGGTATGCCGGTTGTACCTGGGGTTTTCCAAGCTGGACTACGAAACCGCCGATGCGCTGCGCAAGGCCGGCAGCTACAGCCACTGGAAAGCGTATTCGCACGTTCTCGATTTCTTCGGCGGCATGTTCCAGATCCGCGACGGCAGGGCGGTGATTCCGGGCGGCGCGGGGGCGGAAAGGGCGTGGCAGGAAATGGTGGGCGTATCGCCAGAGAAAGGAGCCGCGTTTTTCGACCGGCTGGTGTCTAAGGACGATGGCTGGCTGGCGAGCCTGTACGACTCGCTGGCGCGCATCGATACACCGCTGCGGGATTATCTGCTGGAGCCGGCGCGGATCAAGCGGTTCTACAGCGCCATACGGGGGCGAATCACCAGTCCGGGACCGGCGCGGCCGGTGTTCCGCTCCAACACCGACATGATGCTATTGACGACCGAGCTCGAGCTGGACGGCTCCGGCAGGCCGCGCATTCCGGGCAGCCTGGACGTGTGGAAGAGACTGTTCACCGACAGCCCGCAGGGCAAGTACGACGGTAAGCTGACGCGCCTGGCGGCTTCCTGGAAGGATCCCGACGACCTGGTGGAGGCGCTGTTCGCGCTGTGCCGCAAGAGCGTGGAAAACGAGCCGCTGAAGATCTTCATGGCGATCTCGGATATCGACCGCGACCGGCCGGTGCCGCTTTCCCCGGCCACCGTCGACAAGCTGGCGCGCAACTACCACGGCCTGGGCAGCCAGTACACCCTGTTCAGCGAATCGCGGCGGATCGGTGACAAATCCATCGCCCAGTTTTTTGAAGCCGTGGAGGCCATCAATAAGCAGCGGGACACGCTCGAACGCGCCGATGAGGCGGGGTCGTTCCAGGCGTTGCTGGCACTGTGGCAGATTCTGGTGCGGGATGGCGCCATCGCGGAGGATCGCGCCGACGAAGCTTTTCTGGCGGTTTCGGCGCCGTTCGTTCAGGTGCGCGGCAACCGGGAACTGTTCGACGCCTCGCGCAACGGGGTGAAGGCGCTGCTGGGCTTTGCCGGCGGCGCGGAAGGCGCGGGCGCGCAGGAGAGAATGCTCGATCTGCTGGCCGGGGCGGCGCAATCGGGCAACGTGGAAGTGCGGGAAGAGGTGGAGCAGGAACTGGTGCGAATCCTGGACGCCCAGCACCTGTGTTCGCTCGACACTCTGCTTCGGTTGGCCGACTTGCTGAATAGCGGATCGAAAGATAAAGCGGTTCTGAGCGAGATCTCGAAGCTGGCCGCGCGGGTGACCGAAGCGCCGCCGCCGCGCGCCCCGCTCACCTCCAGCGAGCGCAACGCCGTGGGCTTCGGCTATTGGAGCGAAAGGCACCTGGAGGCGGAGCGGAAACTCAACCTCCGCCTGGCGATCGAGAGGGCCGGCGGCGACCCCGCGCGGCTGAAGGAAATTTCCGGACTGCTGGCTCCGTCGATGCGCGATACCCTGATGGGCTTCGTGTATGCGCATTACGCGCCGCCGGGCGCGCAGGTTCTTTATACCAACCCGGTGTTCGTGCGCAGCCACGACTTCATCGGCACCGAAGGGCAGAGCCGGATGTGGAAGCCGACCGAGCCCTACGGATCGGGTTGGCCCTCGAACGGCGGGGGACGGCTGGTAGGCTCGCTGGCCACACTGCCGTATTCGCTGGCCGAAGCGGAGCAGAACTTCCTGGTGCCGGCCAAGACGCAGGCCTTGATCTGGGGCGACCTGGTGCCGCAGATGATTCTCAGCGCCAAGATTCCGACCTGGTGGAACGTCACTCCGGTCGAGGTGCACTGGGTGGGGTTACACCTGCGGTACGGGCGGGAATTGATGGCCGGGGCGGCGGTGGACGAGAAGCTTCGCGCGGAGGTGGCGGGCGAACTGAGCCGGCTGGCTTCGCCGGCGCGCACGGCCAAACTGTCGCGGCTGCTGGCGGAGGGACAGGTTCAGGAAGCGGCCGAGGAGACCACCCCTTCCGAACTGTTTCTGATCGCCCGCGCGCTGGCGCCGCGCCGCGCGGATGACGGGTCGCCGCTGGGGGACGAATTGCGCCGCCTGCAGCGGGACAATCCTAAGGAAGCCAACTACGCCGCCATCTCGCGGGCGTTCGGCTCGCCCAAGCCTACTCTGTCTACGTCTTATCGGCCGGAATTGCTCAATCTGCGCACGTTTCCCACTCTGATGGGGTACTCCAGCCGGATTATGGCCGAGAGCTGGGAATCGAACACGCTGTACTGGGTGGCGCTGGCCGACGAGTTGAGCCTGGCGCCGGCCCAGCTCAATGTGCGCATCCCGGAGTGGACCGGCAAGCTGGTGGAGCATATTTTCGCCTCCCACCTGGAGGATTGGCCCGCCCTGCTGAAATCATTGCGTTTGGTGGGCGACGATGTCCGCTCCCAGGCCCGGGCGGCGGACCAGAAAGCGGCTTTGTAGGAAAGAGATTTCGCCAAACGGGAAGACTCTATGACTATTTCGCGACGGGGATTCATGGCGGTAGCGGGAGCGGGGGTGCTGGCACGGGCGCAGGACGCGCAACGGCCTCTGTTCCGGGTGAAAGTGGACATGGTGGTGTTGAGCTTTCAGGTGACCGACAGCAAGAACCACTACATCAACGGCCTCAAGCCAAGCGATTTCCACATCTACGAGGACGGTATCGCGCAGAAGCTTTCCACCTTCGCGGAAGGCGCCAACGCGCCGCTGGCCATCGCCGTGGACGGCACCACCAAGCCGATTCTGGACGGCAACAAAGACGCGCTGCCGGGCATGGAGCGGCCGGACGCGTTCGTGGGCACCAACGTGTTCGTGCTCTTCGATACCAGCAACTTCATGTATCGCGGCTTCGTGTACGCCGAAGACGCCATCGCCGATTTCGTGCGCGGGCTGGACCGCGCCGATTCGGTGGCCGTTTACACCTTCAGCCGCAACCTGTCGCGGGCCGCGGCTTTGACCCGCGATCACGCCGACGCCATTACCGGCCTGCGTAGCGCCGTGGCCGGCGACGATACGGCGCTCTACAACACCTTGTTGCTGACGTTGCGCGACGCGGCCAAAGTGCCGGGCCGCAAGGTGGTGATCGTGTTTTCCAACGGGCCGGACAATGCCAGCATGGTGGCGCCCGACGACGTGCGCGCGGTGGCCGAAGACGAAGGCATTCCGATCTACGTCATCTCCACCAACGAAGTCAATAAGGACCCCATCTCCAGCGGCGTCTTCCGCCGCATCGCCCAACGCACCGGCGGCAAGGCTTACTGGGCCCGCACCTGGCAGAAACAGGTGGAAGCCTTCGAAAGCATCCGCGAAGATATGAGTAACTCCTACACGGTGACTTACTACCCGGCGCCGAACCCGAACGAAGGCTTTCGTAAGATCAACGTCGAGATCGTCAGCGACCCCGGCAAGAAATACCGAGTGCAGTGCCGCCCGGGCTACCGGCCCAGCCGCTCGTTCTGAGGTGGCGAGCGGGTACCGTGAGCGGCTAAGGGATCGACCAGACCGGGCCAACTCGAAGTTCCGCCCACGGGCAATTCCGTAGCCTCGCGGAATGGGCATGCCGCCCAGGCCAACCGGTGTGACGCTGGCTGGCCGTGAGCAACACCGAATTCATCGCACTCTGCAAGCGTGAAGAAACTTTCAAATCGATCTCAGATCGCCAGGCCGGCCTCTTTGTAGCCTTCGAACACATTTGTCTTCTGAAACACCGTGTCCTTCTTGTCGATGAACGCCGCGAAGTTGCCGTAATCGTCGATTGTTACAGCCGGCCCTTTGAAAAACCAGGTCGCGCAACAGAGCATGAGAGCTTTGTCGTAGATTTGCCGGGACAGCGTGCCGTGCTTGACCGGCGCGGTGACACCCATGCCGATACCGGTCAGCGGCGGTCCACCAAAACCGGGTATCGGCGGAGGCTGAAATCCACCGCTGGGCGGAGGTGGCGGCTGAAACCCGAAGGTAGGCGGCGGTGGCGGCGGCTGAAACCCGAAGGTAGGCGGCGGTGGCGGCGGCTGAAACCCACCGATAAGCGGAGGCGACTGGGATCCACTCCGGCTCAAACGGGGAGACTGCGGGGCGTTCTGCTTTGCCGATCCGTTTGAAACCTCTTCGAAATACTTCCGGACAGGCCGGGGCAGCTTGGCTCGTTCTTGCGGGTCTTCTATAAACGTCTTGTAAAGGCGCTGGAGGTTCATGTTGTCCTCCCAATTCTTGCCCGCCCTAACGAGAAACTGGTTGTTCGTGCCGTATGGGCCGATGTATCTCTCGAATGCCCCCCCGGTAAAAGTCTTTCCATGGAACATGTGCTTATACACCAGGGACCCGATCCAGTCGCAGATCACTTCGTCCCACTCCACCCCCTTCTCCCGATTGTGGGCGGAGACACCCGAATGATCGTGCGACCAGTAGTGCATGACCTCATGCACGATGCAGGAGACGATCGGCTCGGCCTGGGGGCTTCCGTTTCCATTCGCGACCACAACGTTCTTCAAGAAGGCCGCATCCTCGACTTGGAGATGGACGCCGTTTTTGTCCGTCTTGGCCCGCGCCGGGGAGTAGACCTCAGCCGACTTCTTCTCAGCTTCACCCCACTTCTTGGCGTATGCCAGCCAGCAGGCGGGGCACAGGCACAGTACGGGCGGATCGGCGGGAGTGAATACTAGGGAGGTTTCACTCAGTACGGCATTGACGGCCTTGCCCATTTCCACATACGTGAACTTAGCCACTTCGGCTGTCCCAACCGTAAGCCCGGTGTTCGTGACCTTCCACGAAATATTTTTATTGCATCCTGAACCGTCACATGTAGGCATCCTTTGCCAGCTCCGTTCGGGGTTTTCGTTTTGGACTGCCCCCCGATTCCAGCCAGTATACAGCAATCGCCCGTTTCTGGGTTCGCCGCGGGTACTAGCGGCCGCCGCCACTAATCCGGCGCCCATTCATTCCAGCCCCTCACCACCCCAGGCGGCGCGGCGGGCTTGGCGGAAGGCAGCAGGGTCGCGGCGCGTCACGTTGCGCGGTTCGACGCCGGTAGGGGTGCATTGCACGATTCGGATCAAGCTGGGGTGGTGTTACCCGAGTTGAATCTTGGCCTGAATGCGGCGCTGGTGGGGTCGGGAATCGTGGCGGCCCGCCGGGGAGATTGTACGTCCGAGCCGATGGTCAACCCGCGAATAGGAACCTGGAGACGACGCCACGTGCCATCAGGTGAACATTGACAAAGTCGTACTTGGCACCGAAGTTCGGGGTCCAGTATCTTCCGTGGGCGAGCCAATGTCTGAACTTGAAGGCACCACGAAGGTCACTGATCAGTTTGGGTGGAGCTGACGTATATATTTTCCACCCTTCCAGAATGTCCTCTAAACGCACACGGTTTCGCTTTTTCCCAAGCTCACGAAAATAGACCGACAAAGGGTCCGTCAGCATTTTTCTGCGTCGAAAGTCGAAATCGACTTGGAAGGTGGCCTCCAGGCTGGTGAGGACGACAAGCGCCGATCTGGCATCCGACTCGGCGGCCCGCAATTCCAGCTCATGGTCCACCTCGGCCAGCCGTTTTCCCGCAAATCTGGCGGCAAACGTCGGAGCCGATGGGCTGAAGTAGATGTGCAAGGCGGCCATAATATCTTGGTGATATGAGGCGAGCTCGTCCAATTGCAGGGCAGGGTCGAGGATGAACCGGCTAGGCATTTGCAATTTCCATCACAAGTTCGAAAAACGACTCCTTGTCGAGATCCTCAAAACTTTTCTGAAGTGCGTTAGTAAGGATCTTCCAAACCCACGAAATCGGCGGCTTCTGCGCCGGAGGCGAGGAGGGAATGCTCCCTTTTATGTTCACCGTAACCTTGATGAGATCCGCTGCGCTCTTTACCCTTTCATCTACGAGAAGGATCTGTCCGCGACCGGCGGAGCCCACGGCGTCCACGCGTCCTTTTAGTGCGACGAGCACTGTCCCAATTGGGACAAGAGAAACGTGCTGCCTTCCGATCTTGATATCCATCCTCTTGGCCAAATACTTGCCGACTTCCGGCTCGTTCATCTCGATCTCAGTGAAGTCATAGCTTATCGAGCCGGCCTCGATATATTCCCGCAGAAAGCCGGCGATCTTCTCATAAAGGGAGTCGAGGGCACTGAGCCACTCGTCTCTCTGTTCTTCCCAGAAGATCCTGGTGTCGACATCTGTTTGCTGCTGGCTTGCCACGAACATGGCAAAATCTTCGGTTTCCATGATGCCCCCGTGACCATGGTACATCGGCGCACGGAGGGCGGTATCTTCCAGGCCATGCTCGCCCGCGTTATCTGAAAGCTGCCATTCTTCTGAAACTGCTCTGAGTTATTCGTGGCTACCAGTATTGCGGCTGCCGGTTCTTTGGAGCTTCCGCGGGCGGTCTGGATCTCATCGCCGGCTTCATCGTCCCAGCCCCTCGTCTCCCCAGGCGGCATGCCGGGCCAGGCGGAAGGCTGCAGGGGCGCGGCGGGTTACGTTTCGCGATTCGATGCCGGAAGGGGTGCATTGCACGATCCGGATCAAGCCGGGGTGGTGTTCGGGACGGCGGATGATGCGCGCGGGCGGCAAACTCACCGGGTGTCGCCCTAGGGCTACGTAGCTGAATTTTTCATCTTCGAAGTTGAGATCGGCGTCCTTCAAACGCCGATGCAGGGAGGAACGTTCGACGCGGGCGGCGAAATGGCACCAATCGGGAGACTGGATAGGACAGGGGCCGGAGCCGGGACAGGGCGCCAGCATGGCGGCTCCGCGCTCGAGCAAGGCAGTGCGCATGGCGGCGATAGCGGCGAATCCCCGCGGCGTGCCGGGCTCGATCAGGACCAGCGCCACGCGCGCGGCTTCCCACAATCGCCAGAGCGGGCCGGGATCCATCTCACCGATGGAGTAGGCGGCGATTACCAGATCGTGAGGCGGCAGGTCCATGCGGCCGAGGTCCCCGGACAGGCGCGCGGCGTCGGGCAGCCATTCCTCGGCTGCGCGGGCGAAATCGCGGTCCCGTTCCAACATGGTGAGCGCGGCATCGGGAAACCAGGCGCGGGCGGCCAGAGATGCGGCGCCGGTGCCGGCCCCGATATCGAGCACACTGGCGGGGAGCGGTTCGCCCAGGCGGCGGCGCACTTCGGCCAACACGTGAAAGGCGGCCGCATAAGTCGCCGGCATGCGGGTTACCAGATAGGCCGCGGTGCGATCCCCGGCCGGTATTTGGGCCAGGTCTTGCGGGCGATGGTCGCGATAAGCGTCCGACAGCAGGCGCGCGGCGCGGGCGAGCGGGGCGAAACCGGCCGCTTCGCCGCGCGACTGGATGGACCGGCGGACGAGGTCGGGTAACTGCACAAAATCCGGACCGGGCCTTCCCTACCGGGACGCCTCGCAGGCGGTCCAAACGCTGTGACTGGCAACTTTGAAAACACCCTCGCGGTTGAACGGTTCTTTCTCGATCAGCGCCTCAGCCTCGTCCCAATCCTTGGTTGCGAACAGTATGGCGGCCGAACGGCCGTCGGACAGAGGGCCGGCGGCTATCGCCTTTCCGGATTTCAACAGCTCCAGCACGTAAGCAAGATGCTCCTTCTGGAAGTCCGCGCTTTTGGCCGCGTTGGCGGCGAACTCAAAAAAGACCAGCGTGCGTTGCGGGCATCGCATGCCTGGCGGGACCGACGGCTCCTGGGCAAACGCAACGATGGCCGCAAATAGCAAGAGCTTGCGCATGCTCCGATGGTAGCGCAGCCGTTTCTTGTGGATCCATTTCCCTGGCAGTGGCGACCTGGGGCATAATGCAGAGATGCGACGATCCCCGCCGGGATTCTCTTGCGGCGGAAGGACGCGCGTGCTGGAGGGACGATTGCACATTGACAAACCGGCCGGCCAACCGGTGGCCACGGCAGTGTTTCGGGCCAAGCGCGCTTTAAGCGGCAGGTTTGCGTTCGGCCTGTCGTTCGAGTGCCGGCCGGGGACGGTGGGAACCGCCGCGGTCACCTGGTGCCGGGCGCGCGGCCTGGTCGTGCTGAACGGCCTGCGTTGGCATGCGCGAAGCTTGCGCCTGCCGGCGCGCATCGCTACGGCGGACCGCTTCGCTCTCCAGGTTCAGGCCAACGTCTGGTTGAAGATTTCGCTTTCGTTTCACAGCGAAGACGCCGGCGAGGAAGACTTCGAGATCGAAACCGGCGCCGACCCCGCCGCGGCGCCAACCGAATGCGCGGACCCAACCGCTTGTGAGGACTCGGCTCCGGGCGAGGACAGGCTGGCGGTGGGCTATCTGCCGGTGCCAGCGAGGCGGCGGCGGCCGCTGTTTGTGGTGCGCGCGGTGCGGCCCAGCCGGGAAGCGGCGGTGATGCAGCTTTCGCTGCGACGGCCGGCCGGCGCCGCGGCGGCGCGCCAGGTGCTGGCGAGGGTAACGGCGGGCGGCGAGCGGCGGCTGCTCATCATCCAGGAGGGCCGCGTGGAAAACAGTATCGCCTTCCGTCTACGCCCCTCCGGCGCCGAGGACGCCTGGCCGGTCACAATCGAGACCGAAAGCGCGCTGGAGTGGTCGGGCGCCGTCCGGCGCGGCTTCGACGAAGTGGCGCTGCCGGGGTATTCACTGGAAGAAGTGTAGGGGGTCTGTCCCGTCTGGCTTTCCTCACCGCCGAAACATGGCTCAACTCAAATTCCACGACATCGGGAGTTCGGAATCTCGGCTCAGCAGCTTGACAGCCCAATGCCGCATGCTTTTCGGGACACCAAGCGCCAGCGTCGATTTAGTGGGGCGGACGCCCCACCATTTTGGCGTCTTCCGAAATTGGGAAAAGCATGCGGAATTAGGCTTTTCAGCCCGCGCTACGGCTTAAAGCAACAGCTTCAGTCTTGATGCCGATTCATAATATAAGAGCCGAAATCGGCGACTTTCGTGCCCATTCAGCGATCCGTCACGGAACTGTCAACGGTCGTTAAATCCTGCCTGTTACCATCGTGACTCGCTTATGTTCCAGAACCTCCGTTTAGCGCTGCTGTTCAGCGGCCTATGTCTTGTCGCGTACTGTCAATACACGACCGGTCGGATTGAAGGCTCCGTTCTCGATCCCAGTTCAGCCACTGTCGAGGGCTGCGTGCTGACCTTGACCAGTTTAGATACGCAAGTCTCCCGCAGCGTTACAACGGCGGCTGCCGGAGTCTACCTGTTCAGCGCGGTGGCGCCCGGCCGGTATCGGCTGACGGCCACTAAACCGGGGTTCCGCACGATCGCGGCCGATCTCGCCGTATATGCCAGCCAGAGCACAACGCAGAATTTCTCTCTTCAAGTCGGCGAGCAGTCCACGACGGTGGCTGTCTCCGCCGAGGTCACCCCGATTGTCGATGCCGGCGAACCTCTGCGGCAGATTGCGCGCGACGCCGTTGAACTCGAAGATCTGCCCAGTTCCCGCCGCGACATTACCAACGTCATCGTGCTCTCGCCCGGCGTCACCCCGACGTTCACTCCAAGCGGCGGCAACCTCACCACGCTTTCCATCGCGCAAGCGGGGCAGCTCAACTCGAATGGCGGCCGGTCCAAAGCCACAGCGCATCAACTCGACTACACCGACGCGAACGATTGGGAATACGGCGGCATCGCGCTGGCCACGCAACCGGCGCCGGACATGCTGGCGGAATTCCAAATCCTCACCAACAACTGGAACGCCGAATACGGCGTCAAGAGCAATGCCGAGGTGCTCATGATCACCAAAAGCGGCTCCAACGAACTGCACGGGTCGGCTTACGATTTCCTGCAAAATTCGGCATTGAACGCGCGCGATTTTTTCGACCAAACCGGCAATGCGACGCCGCTGCGGCAGAACGATTTCGGCTTGTCGGCGGGGGGCGCGGCGCGGAAGAACCGGACCTTTCTATTCGGGGGCTACGAAGGCCGCCGTACGCGAGGCGCCGGTAATACTTTTATCGCCAATCTTCCCACCCAATCCGCGCGGGCCGAGGCCACCGATCCGAACATCGTGTCGATTCTGACCTTGCTGCCTCTGCCCACCACAGGCACCTCGAATCCTCTAATCGGAACCAGCGCCATTCTGGCTCCCAGCCCCGCCAATGCCGACCTGTTTCTGATCCGCGGAGACCACTACTTCAGCGATCGCCACAGCCTCACGGTCCGTTATTTTCAGAACGTGGGCACGGGATACAACCGCACTGCCGGCTCGCTGCCGGCTTTCGACGCCACGTTCGACCCCAAGGGACGAAATGCCATGGTCGCAGACACCTGGGTTCTGAGCCCGAGCGCGACCAACGAACTGCGCCTGGCTTACGGCCGTTCGAGCGCGCTCTTCTCGCCGGAGACACTTCCCGCGACGCCGCGTTTCAGCGTCACCGGCCTGGTGGGTTTCGGTACGGTGCAGTCCTGGCCACAGGGCCGGATCTTCAACCTCTACCAATTGAACGATTCGTTCAGCTACACGCACGGCCGCCACTTCCTGAAAGCCGGCTTCGACCTGCGCAACATTCAGGACAACTCGATCAACGACACCAGCGAGCGCGGCGTCTACACCTTCACCTCGCTGGCCACTTTTCTTACCGGCACGCCCAGCGCTTACAGCCAGGTCTTCGGCAACACCTATCGCGGATTCCGCACCAGCTTCCCGGGCTTTTTTGTGCAGGACGACTGGAGAGTGCTGCCCAGCCTCACGCTGAATCTGGGCCTTCGCTGGGAGTATCAGGGCGGGCTGAGCGCGGTGCATAATACGCAGTCGGTGCTCGACCCGGAGGTTCCCGGAACGATCGGCCAGGCGGGCAGCGGATTTCTTGGGACCTTTCGCACCCAGAACCCCCTGGTGCAGGCGAACCCGGGGCTCATCGCGCCGCGATTCGGCTTCGCCTGGAATCCGCATTCGGGGCCGCTGGTGGTGCGCGGCGGTTACGGAATTTACTACGATTCCTTCCTGTTCAACGGCCTGCAGGCGGGCCGCACCACGCCGCCCAGCGACTACACCGGCTCGCTGGCGGGAACGGCCATCGGCGGCGCCAACAGTTTCGATAATCTCTATGCGGGAACGGCGGCGGTGCAACAAAGCCTGAACGCCCAACTCGGCAATTTCGGCTCGCTGGTCAACCTGGGAAGCATCGTGACCATGAAGCCCGACCTGCGCAACCCTTACTCGCAACAGTTCAGCGTGGGGGTTCAATACCGCCTGAGTTCGTCGCTGGCCGCCGACGTCAGCTATGTCGGGACCAAGGGCACGGCCCTGACCACCTACGAGCCGGAAAACTCGGTGGCGCCGGCAAGCCGCCCGGCGCCGGCCATCAGTACCGCCGATGAGCAGGCGCGCCTCGCGCAGTTCCAGGCCGCCGTGGCGGCGGAAAACGGCACCGCGACCACACGCAGCGATCGCCTGGACCCGCGCTTCAACGACGTCAGCCTGATCGGCGACGACGGCAGCTCCACCTACCACTCTCTGCAAGTCATGCTGACGCGCGCGCTGGCGCACGGCTTGCTGGTGCGCGCTTACTACACCTGGTCCAAGTCCATCGATAACAGCTCCGACTACAGCCCTGGCCAAGCCACCAACGACCACGGCTTCGCCCAGGATCAGTTCAATCTGGCCAACGAGCGCGCCGTTTCCGCCTACAACATTCCGCGGCGGTTCACCCTGTCGCACGTCTGGCAGGTACCGTTTTTCCGAACGCAGAAGGGAATTCTGGGCCATGCCCTGGGCGGCTGGACTTTCTCCTCCATCGATCAGATGCAATCCGGCATCCCGTTCACGGTTCTGAGCGGGCCGCGGCTGGGCATCTCGGACGTCAACATGGATGGAAACCTGGTCAGCAGCCTGGATAATGCGCGGGGCAACTGCGCCGCCGGCGGTGTCTTTCATCTCGGCCTGGCGGGCACGCAATCGAACTCCGAGTACACGCAGCCGCTTTTGGGAAACAATGGAACTTGCGGACGCAACACTGGACGGATGAACAAACCGATCGATTTCGACTGGACTTTCGCCAAGCGTTTCACCATCTTCGAACACGGTCCGCTGGGTTCCGGGCCGTGGTCGCTGGAATACCGGGCCGACCTTTTCAATATCTTCAACACCGTGTTTCTGACGGCCGCGGGCGACAATTTCCGAACCGTATCCGACCCATCCTTCGGGATATTCAACGCTGCCGGCACCACCCGGCGCATCCAGATGTCGCTTCGGCTCACATGGTAAACCGCCCAGCCTTCGCCGCCCTTGTGTTGCTTCTGGCGAACGGCGCCGCCGGTCAGGTCTTGCTAAAGGGCAGCGTAACCAGCCGGGACTCCGGCCAGTTCCGTATGCTGCCGTTCGAAGTGCCCGCCGGCACGAGGCGCGTCGACGTGCAACTGACTTTCACCGGCCGCGACCAGGGCACGCAACTCTACCTTGGAATCTTCGACCCGATCATGTACCGCGGCGCCGGCCGCCTGTCGTTCACGATTTCGGAATACGATGCCACGCCGCCGTTTGCACCCGGCCCGATCGTGCCCGGCACCTGGCACCTGGCGCTCGGCGTTGTCAACGTGAATCCGGAGCGGACGAGCGATTACACGGCGCGCATCGACTTCTCCACCAGCGACGACCGGCCCACCGGCATCGTTCTTCGTTCCGAGCCCGGCTGGTACAAGGGCGACCTTCATTCCCACACTGGCCACAGCGATGGCGTTTGCCTCAGCCAGGCCGGGAAGAACGTTCCCTGCCCCGCCTTCAAACTGGTGGAAGCCGCGGCCGCGCGTCATTTGGATTTCCTTGCCATCACCGATCACAACACGGCGGTGACACTCAATTCGATCCGCGAGATGCAGCCGTATTTCGACCGTCTTTTGCTGATCCACGGCCGCGAGATGACCACCTTAGCCGGACACGCCAACGTATGGGGCACGGCCGAATTCCTCGACTTCCGCATCGGCTATCGCAACTGGACCATCGACGATTTCCTCGATCAAGTCCACCGCGCGCATGCCCTCGTCTCCATCAACCACGCGTACTGGCCGGTTGGCCCGGCCTGTCCCGGCTGCGGCTGGGGATGGAAGGAACAGACCGATTTTTCGCGCATCGACGCTATCGAGATCGTCAACGGTTATAGCGAAAAGGGCAGTTGGTTCCAGCCGCCGGCGGGCAACGGCGTGCCGTTCTGGGAGGAACAAATCGCCCTAGGGCACCGCATCACCGGAGTGGGCGGCAGCGACGATCACCGCGCCGGCGAACAGCTCGACCGCGGCAGCGGTGTCGGCAATCCCACCACGGTGGTATACGCCAGCCAGCTTTCCGAGCCGGCGATCCTGGCCGGGATCAAAGCCGGTCACGTTTTCGTTCAGCTCAGAGGACCGGAGGGACCGGCTCTCTATCTTTCGTCGGGCCAGGCAATCATGGGTGACACCATCCACCCGGCGGCAAACGGCGCGGTTGAGTTTCAGGTTCGCGCGAAGGATTGCACGGGGTGTAAGGCGGCCTTGATTTTCGACGGCAGGACGGTGAAGTCCTGGACCGTCGATCGCAATGTTCAGAGCGATCCGGTGTCTCTGACGCTGGGCGGCGGACGCCACTGGGTACGCGCGACCCTGCAGGATGCCGCCGGATCGCTGGTCGCCCTGACGAATCCGATCTATGTGAACTATTGAGAGAGCACTGTGGGGCAGACCATCGTTTTGTGTGGTCTGCCCTACACCCCACGTGACCTGGTGGCAGACCACGAAATGCGATGGTCTGCCCCACCCCGCCTCAGCTGCGCCACAATGGAATTCGCGAGCCGCGCTTGCCATGAACCATACTGCCGAAACTCCACCCCCGCCGCCGGTTGCACCCTTGCATCCGCATTCGGAAACGCGCCACGGCGAAACCGTCCGCGACGACTATTATTGGTTGCGCGAAAAGACCGATCCGGAGGTAATCCGCTACCTGGAATCCGAAAACGCCTACACCGATGCCATGTCCGCCGGGTTCAAGCCGCTGGCGGACTCGCTCTACCGGGAGATGTTGGGACGCATGAAGCAGACCGACTTGAGCGTACCCATACGGCGCGGCACCTATCTTTATTACTCGCGTACGGAAGAAGGCAAGCAGTACGCGATTCAGTGCCGCCGCAAACGCGACATGGAAGCGCCCGAGGAGGTCCTGATCGACCCGAACGAGCTGGCCGCCACGCACCAGTTCGTGGGCCTGGGCGCGATGGCCATCAGCGACGACGATGGTCTGCTGGCGTATTCGGTGGATTTTACCGGGTTCCGGCAATACACCCTGTACGTGAAGGACCTGGGAAGCGGCATCACCCTGCCCGACACTTTCGAGCGCGTGACCGGAGTGGAGTGGGCGGCCGACAACCGCACCCTGTTCGTAACCACGGAAGATGCCGTTACCAAGCGGCCCGACAAGCTGTGGCGCCATACCCTGGGCACGGAGCAATTCGAACTGGTGTACCAAGAAACCGACGAGTTGTACGACATCGACCTGGCCAAGACGCGCGACAAGCGGTACTTGCTGGTGGGCGTGGAATCCAAGGACACGACCGAGTGGCGCTACCTGGCCGCCGACCGCTGGGGCGAGGAATTCCGCATTTTCCTCGCGCGCGAAACCGGCCATCGCTATTATATCGACCACCGCCAGGACCTGTTCTACATTCGCACCAATCGGCCCGGCGTGAACTTCGCCGCGATGACGGCGCCCGACGACGACCCGCGCCCGGAGCGCTGGCGGACGTTCCTGGCGCATCGCCCGGAGGTGTTGCTGGTGGATCTCGACCTGTTCCGGGACTTCGCGGTTTCGATCGAAAAATCCGAGGCCGTGAACCGATTGCGCATTTACGATTTCACTACCTCCCGCTGGGCCGAGGTTGAATTCTCCGAGCCCGCCTACCTGGCCTCGCCGGGCGGCACGCCGGAGTTCACTTCCCAGACCTACCGCTACGAATACCAGAGCCCGGTGACGCCGCCCGGCGTTTACGATTACGACGTTCGCACCGGCGGGTCCACCCTGCTCAAACGGCAGGAGGTGCTGGGCGGATACGACCCGGCCGAATATGCCACCGAGCGGTTGTGGGCCACGGCGCGGGATGGCGCTCGCATCCCGATTTCGATGGTCTACCGGAAAAGCCGCCCTCGAGACTGCCGCGGGCCGTTGCTGCTGTACGGTTACGGCTCATACGGTATCGGTATGCCGGCGGTGTTTTCCAGCGTGCGGCTGAGCCTGCTCGATCGCGGCGTTGCCTATGCCATCGCCCACATCCGGGGCGGCGACGAAATGGGCTGGCAATGGCGGTTGGACGGCATGCTCTCGAAGAAGAAGAACACGTTCTTCGACTTCATCGGCGTGGCCGAATTCCTGATCCGCGAAAAGTGGACCTCGCCCGAGCGGCTTCTGATCGAGGGCGGAAGCGCCGGCGGGCTGCTGATGGGCGCGGTGGTCAACCTGCGGCCGGAACTCTTCCGCGCCGCGCACCTGGCCGTTCCCTTCGTGGACGTGATGAGCACCATGATGGACCCGTCGCTGCCGCTGACCGTGGGAGAGTACCTGGAATGGGGCGACCCCAACCAAAAGAGCGCCTACGACTACATGCGAAGCTACAGCCCCTACGACAACCTGGAGAAGCGCGCGTATCCGGCCATGCTGGTAACTACCAGCTTCAACGACAGCCAGGTGATGTATTGGGAGCCGGCCAAGTACGTGGCGCGCCTGAGAACGCTGAAGACGGACCCGAATCCGCTGCTGTTGAAGACCAAGATGGAGCCGGCCGGACACGGCGGAGCCTCCGGACGCTACGATCATCTGCGCGACCAGGCGTTCGAATATGCCTGGATGCTGGCGCAGGTGGAATTGAGAGGTGAGAGCGGCTCAGGCCAGCCCCAACTCCCGCATGGCGGCTCCGGCGCCGCGCAGGTTGGCCAGCTTCATTTCCGAATACTTCCTTGAGAGGATGACGCCATCCGCGCCGGCGCGGAACGCGGCCTTCACTGCGTCCCCGGTGCCTTCGGGAGTCGACTTGCTGGAGGAAGCCGCGGTCGGGATATCGATGTCGATGCCCGGCCAGAGCTTCGTCGCGGCGCCTACGAGGGCCGCGCGGGCGCGGGCCGCCTCTTCGTACACATAGTTGGCCGTCAGGCCCGTTTTGGGAATCTCCGCCAACTCCTTTTCCTGTTTGTAATCGAGCACGCGGTAATGAAAGTCGAGCAGTTCGGGCAGCGGCACGTCGCCATACATCGTGCGGCCCACGGTGCCGATGTAGTTGGCCATGCGCTCACCGGCGCAGTTGTGGTACATCACCATTTTCAGGAAGTCCGAATACGGCGAGATGGCCGCCAGATCCTGCTCGGCCCGATAGATCGGATTGAAGGAGTTCTGATGCCAGATATGCCAACCGATTCCAATGGCGGGTTTCACCTCTTTCACTTTCTTGTGCATGGCGGCGTAGGTTTCGCGAAGGCTGTCGGTCCAGAGCATTTCCCAGGCCAGCATTTCCGGGTAGCGCAGCATCAGGCGCCATACGGCAACGTAGTAGCCGTCCACCGGGCGGCGGCCCTGCCAAGCCTGCTGAACGAATTTGCTGAGCGCGCGAAAACCTTCGCGCGCGCGTTCCGGGTCGATGCCGCGGGCCTTCGCTTTGCGCTGGCAAAACTCGCAAAAGCAGGTGACGGCTGATGGGTCCTGGCGGGATGCCAGCATGTTGGCGAAGGCGCCCTGGCGCTCTGAGCCCCACATGATTCCATCGATTTCGTGCGACCGCGCGTAATCCTCCACGGTGCCCAGCAGCCAGTTACTATAGTTCGGATTATTGAAGCACAACGTCTCCGCATTGGCTCCATCGAGGCGCTTTTCCTGGGCTTTGGCGATACCCGGTATGCCGGCGCCCTTCCCGGCGAAGACGTCTTCGAACCAGCAGATGGTCTTCATACCGCGCCGGTGGGCCGACGGCAGAACGGATTCGAGCACGTCGAAATCGCCGAACTCCGGCGCGCGGAAGTCCTGAATCGCCGTATCTTTGTAATATTGCGGATGAGTTACGGTATAGCTGCCTCCATGGAAGGTGTCGGTATCGTGCTCCGGCTTGCCGTGGTCCGGCATCGGCTGACCGGGAATCTGCCGGCCGGCGATTCCACGCCCGTAAGTAAAGGTCGCAATGAAGAGAGTATTGACACCGGCGGACTGCTGAAAGATATCCAGCACTTTCTCGACACCTTCATCCACAAATGACACGGCGCCGACTTGAATGCCCACTATTTTGACGGCAGGCGCGGCCTTTGCCGGCTGTGCCACACCGGCCACGCCAGCCACGGCGGCAGCACTCAGAAACTCTCTTCGATTCATGCGGACCTCCTCACCATCAGCGTCATCGAATATCAGTATAGGGCGCTCTGCTATTCGCCGGACCTCGGGCGATTCTCACTCGGGCCCCTGAAAGCCCATCCCCACCAAATCGCTGAACACCCCGTAGGCAGTTTGTTCCGCGCCGGGGTCTATGGACACGGTTCCAAAGGTCCCCATCAGATCGGTGTGGAAGAGCAGAATATTGGAGGTGCCGGGCACCGACGCCAGGATATCGGCCCGGTCCAGCACTTCGGCGCGCACTCGTAGCGATAGGCCGTGGGCCGTGCGCCGCGCCCGGCTGATCAGGCGCACTGTCTTTCCCTGGCGGTTGATTTCGGCCAGGCGGGCGGGAGTGAGCCGGCCGATGCCGCGGGTCGAGACCTGCCTCGGGGTGGTGCGCGCGTCCATCAGGACGTTGGCCAGAGCCGCGGTCTTGGCCGCCGAATCCCAGCCGTCGATGTCGAATGCGCCATCGCCCTCGGTGATCCCCATCGCCCGTGCGCGTGCCAGCCCTTCGTCGAAAGTCCCTCCCCGCTCCATGGTTTCGATCGCCACCTTCGAGGTGGAATTGAGCGCGCCCGTAAAGCCCAGCACTTTCACTCCGGGCATGGTGTGCCGCCACAGGTTGAATACCGGGGCTCCATCCATCACCGCCGATTCGAAACGAAAGCCCAGGCCCAGACGCGCCGCCTCGTCCGCCAGTTCGCCATACGCGTGCGCGATCGGCCCTTTATTGGCGGTGACCACGTGCATGCCGCGAGCCAGGGCGGCGCGAATGTGGGCGATGGCGGGCTGCCCGTCGAAAGGACTGAGCGTGGTCAGCTCGACGGCGGCGTCGGCGCGGGCGGCGTCCAGAAACGCTTCCACCGATTCGATACGCGGCCCGAATTTCGGGTTGGCCTTCAGCCCGCGCGGATTCACCGCCGTGCCGTGGCGCAGCGTGTGAATGCCGGTAACCGTGAAAGGAAACTCGCGCCGCCGCGCGCGCATCAGCCGCACCAAAGCCCGCGCCACGTTGCCGTAACCAATCAGTGCGATCTTCAACTTTCGATTCTAGCCGGATTGAAGGAGCGATCGCAGGAGGGGTCTTGACCGATCTGGGCATTTCGTCGACCGCTCCCTGGCGGTCGCGGCTCGGTTACGGGCGCCGCATGTTCGCAGTCATTTACCGAGCCGCGACCGCAAGGGAGCGGTCGACGGAAACTATCTTCCCCAGATCGGTTAAGCGCCTCCGCAGGAGTTAAGAAACTGCGTGATGCTGGCGATGGGTTAGACTAAAAGAAGGTCCGCCATGAGCGATACCCAACTCTATTTGGCGATTGGCATTCCGACCTTTGCGCTCGTTCTGGGCATGATCGGCAACGGATTCCTGTTCAATGCGCTGTCGGCACGGATGAGCAGCCTGGAGGCTCGTATGCTGGCCCTGGAAAGCAGCATGAACACGCGCTTCGATTTGATCATGGGGAGGCTGTCGGATGTGGACGGCCGCCTCAGCGTGCTCGAGGATCGTTCGAAGCGCTGACGATTCGTGTCGCCCCCTCCGCCTCAGAACTCCTCGAATTCCCATGGACGGAACCGATGTTGGTGGGCTTCCATATCGATGCGTTTGCCGCGGAACCGCACGCCTTCCATTTCGAGACGCATGCGCTGTTCGATGCCGGCATCGTACCGGAGCTTGATTTCTCCGCCCGCGCCCACCACCCGGTGCCAGGGCAATCGCCCCGGCGGCTCGTTTCGCAGCAGGCGCGCCACGTGCCGGTGATACAGCGGATAGCCTGCCGCCGCGGCCACCTGTCCGTAAGTCGCCACTTTTCCGCGCGGGATCTGGTGGATCGCTTTCCGGAAGGCCGCGTCGCGCCGCGCGCTCTTGGGGACGCGCAGCAAGCGCCGCTCCAGCTCGCGCGGCAGGCGTTTACGGGCAGGGCGTGGCATGCAGCAGCTCGTGGTCGATGGTCAATTGAATGCAGCCCGGCTGGGTCGCGTTTTCGAGCGTCAGGCCGTTCCAGAGAAGCGTCGCCGGCAGCCAGTGCGCCGGCAGCGTGACGTTCATTTTCGTCACCGTGCGGCTGATCACCAGAACCTGTTTCTGGTCGCTGTCGTAACGGCCCTGGACGCGCGCGGTCACCACCGCCTCGTGCCGCGGCACAATCACCGTGGTTTCGATGCGGATGCGATCCTTGCCGCGTTCGAGCATCACCGCCGCGTGGCGCGTTTCGCTCATCCGGCCCATCGTGGCGACGTATTGAGCGGGGTTTTCGATGGGCTTGCCATCGAGCTCCATCAACCGGTCCCCCAGCTTCAGCGGGCCGCTATATTTCTGCGGCAGAAAGCTGACCAGCAGGCCAGGACCGGGGTCGTCGGTTTTGTAGCCGAAACCGCCCAGGTCGAGGTGGGCGCCCGAGCCGGCGGCCAGGCGCGTCGACGGCAGCACGTCGTTGCGCTCCCCCGCATCGAACGTCACCGGCCTCAGCCAGTAGCAGCCGGCGAATTCGGGCGAGTTGGTTTCGCAATCGATCTCGGTGGGGAACTCCGGACGCTCGTGCCGGGCCAGCCATTCGAACACCGCCGCCGTGGCGAGACCCGCCGGTGGTTGCCACTCCACACTCATGCCCGCGGCGTGCAGCCGTTCGGCGAATGCCTCGTCGCCGTTGTTGCCGCCGATCCAAAGCACCGGAGCCAGCCCGAAATTCGCCGTGAACAGCCGCCCGCTCTGAATGGCCGGCTCCGGCGAGCCGCCGATGGCCACGCCCGCCGCCCAAAGATCGGGCAGCCGCGAAATGCCATAGAACACCGTGGCTGCGTCGTCTCCGCGGCCGGCCAGGTAGACGTGGGCCGGGTCCGCCTCGTGCCTCGCCACCGCGCCCCGCACTACTTGCGCCAGGGCCAGCAGACGCGCGTCGGCGCCCGCGTTGGCCGGAGCCGCCTCCGCCGGCGCGGCCAGAATTTTCCAGCCCGAGGGTTTGGCCCACTCTTCCCATTTGGCCGCGTCGGCGGCGCTAACCAGCGCCAGCGCGGGCGTCGCCGTTTGAGCATGGCCGGCCGCCAGGCTAATCGCGGCGCATGCGAGTCCGAATTTTCTTGGCCAGTTTTTCAATGTCGTCGGTTTTCTTCAAATCGTCGAGCGACAGCACGTAGCGGTCGTTCTTTTCCAAATCCTGCTTGAGTTGCTGCGACAGATCAACCAGTTGGGCCGCGTCTCTCAGATTCTGCTGGTGCTCGGCCTTCAAAATCTCGTCCCGTTGGGATTTGCCGTTGGGCAACTTGATGTCGTCGGGCGCATCTTTTTCGAAAGGAGGCGGATAGGGATGCTCCGTCTGCGCCAGGCAGACCGCCGCCAGCACCAGGGTCAACACGCCATGCGAAAAACGCCATCCCATGGTTTCACCTGCCACTATCATGATAAAACGCAGTAGGAAGGGAAAACGCCCTTATGCTGGAAAACATCAACCTCACCCGCAAGCTTTCGCGCGAAGATTACAAGCGCGTCCTGCCCACCTTGCAGTTGCGGCTCTACGACCTGGAGAAAACCTGCTGGGATAAGGGCGTGCCGAGCATCGTCGTGTTCGAGGGCTTGGACGCCGCCGGCAAAGGCACCGCCATCGCCGCTCTCACCGAGCGGCTCGACCCGCGCGGTTTCCGCCTCTACCCCATCACCGCCCCCCGCACCTACGAGCAGCAGTACCCTTGGTTGTGGCGCTTCTGGCTCAAGACCCCCAACCGCGGCGAGATGCTCCTTTTCGACCATAGTTGGTACGATCGCGTCCTCGGCGAACGCGTCGATGGTACCGTTCCCGAGAAGGCCTGGCGCCAGGCCCATCGCGACATCGCCGAATTCGAGCGCACCCTGGCCGACGACCATACCGTCATTCTCAAATTCTTCCTGCACATCGACAAGAAGGAACAGAAAAAGCGTTTCCAGGCCCTGGAAGCCGACCCGCTCGAAGCCTGGCGCGTCACCCCGGCCGACTGGGAGCGCCACAAGAAGTGGGACCAATACCTGGAGGCTGTCGAGGAGATGCTGGAACAGACCGAAACCGAGTACGCTCCCTGGACCATCGTCGAAGCCACTTCCAAGTGGTACGCCCGCAGGAAAATCTTCGACACCGTGATTGCCGCGCTGGAGAAGCGCCTGGGCCCCGACGCGCCCGCCGTGAGCGCTCCCGGCAAAGCCGATTCCGCCGACGCCGATCTGCGCGCCGCCATGGAAGCGGCCGGCGAAGGAGGCCGCTAATGCTCGAAACCGTCGATCTCACCCGCAAGCTCGGGCGCGCCGAATACGTCCGCGAAATCACCCGCCGCCAGATTCAGCTTCGTGAACTCGGCTACCAGGTGTACCTGAAGAAACGCCCGGTCGTGTTGGTATTCGAGGGCTGGGACGCCGCCGGCAAAGGCGGCGCCATCAAGCGCGTTACCGAAAAGCTCGACCCGCGCGGCTACGTCGTCTATCCCATCTCCGTCCCGCTGGGCGAAGACAAGACCCGCCATTATCTGTACCGCTTCTGGCGCCGCCTGCCCGAGCGCGGCCAAATCGCCATCTTCGACCGCTCCTGGTACGGCCGCGTCCTGGTTGAACGCGTGGAAGGGTTCGCCCGCGAAGAGGAATGGAAACGCGCCTATAAGGAGATCAACGGCTTCGAGCGCCAGTTGTGCGATTTCGGCGCCACCGTGGCCAAGTTCTGGATTCACATCTCGCAAGACGAACAATTGCGCCGCTTCGAGGAGCGCAAAACCAGCGGCTACAAAGCCTGGAAGCTCACCGATGACGATTGGCGCAACCGCGACAAATGGCCCGCCTACGAGGAAGCCGTCGAGGAAATGCTGGTCAAAACCAGCACCACCGGCGCTCCCTGGACGCTCATCGAGGGCAACGACAAAAACTGGGCGCGCACCAAAGTGCTGAGCCGCCTGGTAGAGATTCTCTCCAAGGACCTTCCCTACAAACCCGCCGATCCCCTGCGCAAGAAGCGCTGAGATCGCGGGGCGGGCCTTTGGCCTGCGGCCCGAATTATTTTCGGAAGGTGTAGTTGGAACTTCCCACTCCGAGGGTCTTAGTATGTTATGCCACGTTTGCGGCAAGTACTGGTGGGTACCGCGGCGGCGATACTCTGCTATCAACTGATTCTGCCGCCCGTAACTGGGCTGGCCAACAATGGCGATTTTGCCAAGGTGCTCGGCCGCTTCGACCTTTGGGCTAAGACTCCTAGAGTTTACGCGTTCTGCGACACGGTTTACGAGTTCGACCACAGCCGCCATTGGGTGAGCGATTTCTATTCCACCGAGATAACGCTGGCGGGAGCCGCGGTTGCGCTCAATTCCCTCCTCTCCAAAGACGGCAATTTCGACCTGCGCGCGATCGGCCTGGTCCACGGCGCGCTCTTCCTGCTGGCCCTGTGGCTGCTGGTGCCGTTGCTGGCCCAAACTTCGCGGCGAACGCGGGTTTCGGTCTGCGCGCTGGTGCTGCTGTTCTATTGCGACCCGATGTATGTGAGCGGGCTGAATTCGTTCTATATGGATGAGCCCACCTATCTGTTCCTGCTGCTCTCGGCGGTCTTTTACCTGCGCGCCATTCGCTGGCGCCGTCCGGGGGACGCCGTCGGGCTGGCGGTATGTGCCGCGCTGATGACCGCGGCCAAAACCCAGCACGCACTGCTGCCGCTCTGGATCGCGATTCTGCTGGCCGTTAATGCCAAACTGCTGTGGCCCGGCAAGACCCGGTGGTTGCGGGCCATCGCCATTCTTCCGATGGCAGTGGCGCTTTTCATGATGACAAAAGCCGTGCCATGGGACTATGCCGGCTTTCCCGTCTACAACGTCACCTTTTTCCAGATCCTGCCTCATGCCAAGGACCGGGATCGAACCCTGGCCGAACTTGGCCTGGACGCGTCCTACCGGCAATACATCGGCAAGGGAGCCTATTTCGCCGGTTCCGGCATGGACGATCCCGCCTTTGAACGGGAATTTTCCCGACGGCTGAGCATGGGGAAACTGGCGGTGTTTTATCTTCGGCATCCGCGCGATACCTGGCAAACGCTGGTCACCGCTTTGAGCGAAGCCGGCCGCCAGCGGGACTTCGGGAACTTCGACCCGTCGGCGGGTTATCGCCCCATGGCGGAAACCCAAGCCTTCCGCTGGTGGAGCGACCTGAAGCGGCGCGCGCTCTTGAAGCGAGGGCATCGGTTTCTATGGACCATCGTGTCGCTCTCGGCCGCGCTGGCGGCACTGCTCTACCGGCAACGCGGAATTTTGCCCCCCGGTACCGTTTCCGGCGGATACGCGCTGATCGGAATGACCCTCACGGAGATGGCGGTTTCTTCTCTGGCGGATGCGATGGACGTCGTCCGTCACCACCTGATCTTCTACGCCCTGTTCGACATGATGCTGCTGGCCGCGGTGGCGGTGGCGCTGGCTTCCGGCGAGCGTGGAGAGAGAAACGGCTAAGGGCCTGGCGTCGGAGAGAAGGGGCGCCTTATAGCGTTTCCTGCCGCACCCGTTCGGCTTGCTCGTGGCGAAACACGCGTAGCTTTTCGCGCAGGGCGGGGCGGCTGTTGGCCAGAATCGCAATCGCCAGCAGCGCGGCGTTGATGGCTCCCGCTTTGCCGATCGCCAGAGTTCCCACCGGAATGCCCGCCGGCATCTGGACTATCGACAGCAGCGAATCCATTCCCTTCAGGGCGTGGCTTTCCATGGGGACGCCCAGCACCGGGAGCAGGGTGTACGCCGCCACCACTCCAGCCAGATGGGCCGCGCCGCCCGCGCCGGCCACGATCGCTTCCAGGCCGCGTTCGGCCGCCGTCGAAGCATACTCCGCGCTCAATGCAGGCGTGCGATGGGCGGAAACGATCCGGCATTCGTGGGGCACCTCGAAGCGCGCCAGCGTCTCCGCCGCATGGCGCATGGTCTCCCAATCCGATTTGCTGCCCATGATCACCCCGACCAGGGGCGTTGCGCGATCCTTTATGTTGTCCATGCGGTATCGATTGTCTCTCTTCTAGGAATACCAAACCTTCTTTGCGGGGCGCGGGCGCCAAGGGACCGACTGGTAGTTGTACTACCTGCTAATCTACGGGACATGTCGCGTACTCTGGCCATTTCTCTTGCTATCGGCCTGGCGGTGATCGCCCTGGCCGTGGCGGGCGTGTTCTATCTGCAGCGGGGGTCGCACATCGACCTGCACGGCAAATTTCTGAAAGTGCGCACGGCCCCGCTGGAAGAGCACGCCTCGGTGGTGGTGATCGATTACCGCATCGAGAATCCAGCGGATTTCAAGTTCATGGCGCAGGCGGTGACGGTGACCATGGAGGACAAGAACGGCAACGGGACCCAGGGCCAGACGGCGTCGGAACCGGATGCCCGCCAGCTCTTCGCCAACGTGCCGCTGCTGGGGGAAAAGTACAACGAATCGTTCAAGGCGCGCGATTTTGTAGCGCCGCACTCGACCGCCGACCGCATGGTGGCGGCGCGTTTTGAAGTGCCCGAAGCGCAACTTCAGGAGCGGAAGCGGTTCGTGGTCCGCATCGACGAAATAGACGGCGCCGTGGTGGAATTCGCGGAAAAGTGAGACGGCTCGCGGTGGCCGTGTCCTTGGCTGCGCTGCCGCCGCCATCACCAAACAGTGCTGACGGTAGAGGCCCGAATGCGGCCGTCACGGCTGATGACCGGTACGCCGAAGTAGACCGCTGTGGCCGCGACCATCCGATCGGGCATGTCCGGCACGGCGGCGCGCGGCACCCGGCGCACGGCGTCGACGATTTCAAGGGTGAACGGCGCTTCTTTCAGGACGTGATCCGGATCGCCCAGCGCAGCCCTCAAATCGACATAGGCCGATGGCGGCAAACGGCCCTTCTCGATGAGATAAACGATTTCCGCAAGGCTGACAGAAGAAACGACAATCCTGCGCCTGTCGATAGCAGCCTTGTCGATGAAGGCCCGTGCCGGCGCCGACAGCCTGGTGTCGTCGAACAGGTGCCAGAGCGCCGCGTGGGTATCGGCAACGCCGGCGATCACGGAACGTTCTCACCGAAGCCGCGAAACATATCGGCCCGGTTGGCATCGATTTCATCCGCCGACGGAGCCGGGCCGTATCCTGCCAGGAGCCCGCGGCCGGTTTTGAGCGGCGGCCCCGGCCGATCGAGGCTCGTCCGCAGGGCGCGTTCGAGAACGCGGCGCGCGTAGCCAGCCTCATCGACGCCTTCCGCTTGCGCGTGCATTCTGATGGCCGCCTCGAGGTCCTCTGGAAGGTCGATGATTAGGGTCATGCTCGCCCCGCCTCCTATTCCAGATTAGCGCACTGTTTGCGAACTACAGATTTCTTCCGCGGCGCCAATGATCTTCGAAGAGGCCTTTCATGGCCTCGCCCATACCGTCGTGCTGGAAGACCACGGCGGTCCAGGAAGGCCGGGAGATTACCGGATCGAGCAGGGCGATCATGCCGTTGTGAGTATCGAAGAGGGCGAGTTTCATGGGAAGGGAATCGGCGAGGCGGACTTCCACGCCCGCCATCACGTATTCGCTGAGGCGCTGGCGATGGTCGTGATCGAGGGTAGCGGCTTCGAGGAGCAGGCGGCAGGCGACGCCGCCGGAGGCAGCCTGCTTGACCAGTTTTTCGTCGAGCGGATCGACGGCGTACGGCGGACGGGAGAATTCGAGGTATTCGTACTTCACCTCCTGGAGCATGCGGCGGTATTCGGCGCCGGTCTGAGCGGGCTCGGTGACGATGCGGAGGAAATCCAGGGTGCCGCGGCCGCCTTGGCCTTCGGAGTAGAGAGCCTTCAAGTCGTCGGTCAGCGCCGTGCCGGAGCGGCTGCTGTCCATCAATTCCTGCTCCAGGATTTGCCGGCGGCGCGACAGAAAGGCGGGGATCGCCAGACCCGGTTCGACCGCCGAGAACAGCTTGGTCTTTTCCTGCACCACTTGGGCGAATCCCTTCTCGACCAGGCTATCGAGAACTTCGTAAATTTTTTGCCGCGGCACGTGCGAGCGAGCCGCCAATTCCAACGCCTTGAACTTCGAGTGCCCCAGCAGCACCAGGTAGGACCGCGATTCGTAGGCATTCAGCCCCAGTTGCTGCAGGCGCCGCCAGAAGCGCTGAAAGTCGACTTCGACCAAGTCTTCACTCATGTCCATTACACCTTATCAAAAGATGCAGCCGGAGGGACTGGGGAAAAGCCGGAGGCAAGGGAGGGCGGCGGGGAAGGCTCCGATTCCGTCGCTACTTCAGGCAGCCCACGGCCCGGAGAGCGCCAGGCTGAGATAGCGGCCGCCCTCCTGGATCATGAATCCGGCATCCACCATGCGGCCGAGGAACGGTTCGACTTCGCCGAAGCGCTCGCGGATCTGGTGGAGCACGCGGATCTCGGCGCAGAACTCATAGACCTGGCGCTCGATCCCGTTCAGGTCGAATTCGACTGCGCTCTTGCCGCACCGGGTATCCACTAACTTCAATTCCGGAAGCGTCCCGGGTATCGCCCGCAAATCTCCGGGTGTATCCCTCCAGACCTTCCCCGGCTCGACGATGTGCCGCAGCAATTCCGGCCCGCGCGAGAGCCCATCCTCGAGGTCGTAGTCGAACCAGTAAGCCAGGTCGGTCAACTCTTCGGGGGTGAGGTCGTTCGGGTAGGCGTGTTGGAACATCCACGACGGGCGGACGTTACGGAAACCGAGTTCCCGAGCCTGTTCGAAGTTCGGGCTGAATCGGTCGAGCCTGATCTGGCTCGCCACCTTGGGCGGTTTCAGATGAGTGATCAGCGGGATTACCTTGCTCATATCAATGTAGTCCTGTTCGGTTTCTCCCGGAAAACCAAGAAGGATATTCCAACTCGTCTCTATCCCGAATTCGGCGGCCCATTTCAGCGTCTGTACCACCTGGATGAGAGACACACCCTTGTTCATGATCTTCAGCACGCGGGAGCTAAGCGACTCGATGCCCGGCTGAAACGTCTTGACACCGGCTTCGGCCATGTCTTGAATTTGACGCCGGCTCAGGTTCGCCTTGGTTTGCCAGATCAGCCCGGCCGGCACCGGCTGGGTTTTCAGGTTGGGCAGCACGTCGGAAAAGACGCTGCGCGCGGCAATGGTATCCGACATACAGATAGACTTGGCGCCATATTGGGCCGCCACGCCATGTAATTCATCCATCACTCTCTCCGGGCGCTTGTGTCGAAACGCCAGGCCATTGGCGTTTAACCCGCAGAAGGTGCAGTGGTGTTTCTGCCCCCACCAACATCCGCGCGACGCTTCCACCAGAAAATACACGTCATCGACTTCCGGAGCGGCGGGATCGCCGACATAATCCGAGTAGTCCGGGCAGGGCGAGGAGTCCAGGTTCTCGAAAGGACGGGCCGGCAGATCCATCACCGACTTTCCCCGATCGTCCCGCACCAGCAGCCCGGGAATCAGGCGAGGGGAAGATCCGTCTCTCATGCGCCGTGCTAACTCCGGAAGGGCCTCTTCGCCGTCCCCGGTAACGACGTAATCGACCTCGCGGAATTTGGCATGGAGTCTCTCCCCCATGACGCCAGACATGGTGGCTCCGCCGAACACTGTCTTGACATGAGGGTAGGCTTGCTTGATCCGCCGCGCCAGCGCCAGAGAGGGCATCAACTGCTGGAACATGACACTGAAGCCGATGAGATCGTAGCGGGAAGGCTCCAGGCGCTCCATGCAGTCGTCCAGAAAGCTGTCGACAAGGGGGTCGAGCCGGAGCGCTAAATCGAATGGGGCCGTTCGCACCTTGTCAATGAACGATTCCAGCGGCGGCCTAAGCGGGTTAAATAACCACTCGCCCACTAAGGAACGGCAGTCCCCGATGCTGACGGCGTCGTACCCCTGGGGTTCCCGCTGGTACAGCCAGAGAGACGGGTAACGCACGTCGCATTGGACGCCGGTCTCACGATTCAGCAACGGTTTCAAGATGCTGATGCCGATATTCGGAATCAGCCTCGCCGTGAACGGCATATTCAGAAGAAGAACGCGCATTTTCTTTTTCCTAGAAGTAAGAGAATCCGGGGAGCCGCCCCCATGCTCCCCGGCTCCCGATTAGAACAGGCTGTCGTTGCCGGCAAAAATGATGATGATAGGATCGTCGGTCATTTAGGTATTCTCCTTTCTTTATGGATTCACTAACTCGGCCAGGGCCGTAATTCCGAGACGAGAACTTCAAACTCTCAAACGCGTGAGCCGGGGCTGGCTGGAAACGCGTGAGGTTGCGGCGCCGGCAGGCGAGGGCGCCGGGTGACAAAGTGTCGGTAACCCGGAGTTGCTGAGCGGTAAGTCCGGAATCTGTCATCGCGACCACCTCTCGGCTACACGATAGCTGGCAGGAGAAAAAAAGCGGGGTGAGTGGGAAGGCCGGATTGGCGGTAGAGGGTTGAAACGATTGGAATAAGAAATATTATCAAATTCTGTGACCGCTGGACGGGCGTAGTTCGTCAATCGGGCTGGGAGAGCCGTCTATGTTTGTGGTCGGCTCATTGGGAGCCGTTAGCTCCGAGGACGACTCTGGATACTTCTTGCCGTAAGACTGTGAAGGCGCCTGCTCGGGCGGCAGCGCGCCACTTTTTGTGCACCTTTGTGCGTTTAGCCCGATTTGGCGCGCGCTTCCAGCGCTTAATCCGTGAAGAACTTGCTGCGAAGTTGGGCCTCCGGGATGAACCGGGATGCCTGCCGGTAGATGGCGTGGAGCGTGCCCCGATCAATCTCGGCGTGGTCAGGAACCGTCAGCGACTGGGTACGGCCATCTGGCAGAACGCGGCGCACCTTGATGTGGCTCCCCCGCTGTGCGAAGTCCTGAAAGCCAAATTCGCCGAGGATTTTCAGCACCTCACGCCCGGAGAGGACTCGCATTTTTGGCATCAGGCCACGGCTTCAAGTTCCATGGTGGCCAGGATCGTAGGATCGGGGGAGAAGCCAAGTTCGGAAAGGTCTTCGCCCTCGAGATGGAGGGCAATGGCCTCGCGGATGTTGTTGGCGAGTTCATCCAGGGTGGCAGCTTGGGTGACCACGGGAAGGTCGAGGCACTCGGCCACAAACTGGCGTTCGCCCTTGGTTATCCGCACTTGGATGGTTCGCTTCATTGCTGGTGCCTCTGACTACAGTATGGACCAAGACCGCCCGGGTGGCATGATTGCCAGCGTTTGTGCATTTTTGTGCGGATGCTGAGAGTTTCGTGCGCGGGTAGGCACTTCCTTATCTGGCGATTTGGAAGCCGCCGAGGAACGCCGATAAAGAAACCAAAGGGGTTATCTGAATTTATCGGCGTTCCTCGGCGGCTTGAATTTGATTTTTCACGGCCCGGTAACGAAATTGTGCAAGATCCGCTGCTCATTCCGGTGGCTGCGCTGGCGTCGGGGATTCTGGCGGCGCGGCTGGTTCCGTTTGGGCAGGGAGAACTGCTGATCGCGATTGCTATGCTGCTGGCGCTAGGGGCGCTGGCGCTGTGGAGGGGGTCGCGGTGGCTGGCGGGGGTGTGCGGCGCGGTAGGGCTGGTATTCGGCGGGGCGCTGGCGGAGCTGGAACATGCGCCGGGGGCTCCGCCATGGATCGATGCCGAAGCGCGTGAAACGGTGGTGCTTTCAGGATGCGTAGTGGAACCGGCGGCGGTGTCGGGCGAGCGGGAGCGATTTGAGCTGGAGTTGGAGCCGGGGGCGCGGGCGCAGGTAACGCTTTACACCAAGCCGGACGAAACCCTGCCGGCACTGCGGTACGGCGAGCGGATCGAGATGGAAGCCAAGATTCGCAAGCCCCGCAATTACGGCAACCCGGGGGCATTCGACTACGCGCGGTACCTGGCGAGGAAGGAAGTGTACTGGACGGCATCGGGCGCGGCGGCGGGGCTGCGCAAGCTGCCGGGGCGCTGTGGAAACGCGCTGGCGGGGGCGGCCATGAATCTGCGCGTAGCGGCTCTCGAACGGATTGAGAAGCTGTGGCAACCGGACGCCTACCGGGTGGGGATGATGCAGGCGGTGCTGATCGGCCAGCAGTATCAATTGCGGCGGGTTTGGACGGACGATTACCGCAATACCGGCACGTTTCACGCGCTGGTGATTTCGGGCACGCACGTGGCCATTCTGGCGGCGTTCTTTCTGTTTCTGCTGCGGCTGTGTTTCGTGCCGGAAGGGGTGGCGCTGGCGGCGACGGCGGCGATGGCGTGGTTGTACGCGCTGGTATCGGGGTGGGGCGCGCCCTGCGTCCGGTCGGCGGCGGGTTTATCGATCTACGCGGTGGGCAGCTACTTCTACCGCGACCGGCGCCCGCTGAACCTGCTGGCGGCGGTGGCGCTGGGGTTCCTGCTGTTCGATCCGGAACAGCTCTTCGATGCCAGCTTCCAGTTGACCTTTCTGGCGGTGGCGTTTCTGGGCGCATTCGCAACGCCGCTGATTCGGGCTACTTCGGGGCCGCTGGGGCGGGGACTTCTCGGGCTGGGCGACAGGCGGCGCGATCTGGGCGCGGCTCCGCGGGTGGCGCAGTTTCGGATCGAGATGCGGTTGCTGGCCGAAACCCTGCAGTTGGCGCTGCGGGCGCCGGCGAGAGTAGCGCGATGGGCGGTGGTGGTGCCAGCGCGCGTTTTGTTTTTTCTGTACGAAGTGGCGCTGGTTTCGGCGGTGACGCAAGCCGGGCTGGCGCTGCCGATGATCGTCTATTTCCACCGGCTGGGGGTGACCGGGCTGAGCGCCAATGCGCTGGTAGTGCCGGCGATGGGACTGGCCGTGCCGGTGGGGTTCGTGGCGGTGCTGACGGGCTGGCATTGGGTAGCGGCGGTAGGCGGATGGCTGTTGGGGCTTTCCCGGGTGGTGGTGCACTGGCACGCGGGAATCGATCCGGACTGGCGGATCCCGACACCGCCAGTGTGGCTGGGGGTGGCATTTGCGCTGGCGCTGGTGGCGGCGGGGGTTGCGGCAGGTGCCGCGGCAGGTGCCGCGCGGGGCAAGCGGTGGCGGGTGGCGACGGCGTTGGTGCTGGCGGCGGCGTTGGCGCTGCTGGTATGGCAGCCGTTTGCGGCCAGGACATGGCCGGGACAACTGGAATTGACGGCGATTGACGTGGGCCAGGGCGACAGCCTGCTGGTGGTTCTGCCCGACGGCAAGCGGCTGCTGGTGGACGGCGGCGGCATTCCCGCTTTCGGGAACCGGCCGGGTTCGCAACTGGATATCGGAGAGGATGTGGTGGCGCCGTACCTGTGGGAGCGCGGCATGCGGCGATTGGACGTGGTGGCGCTTTCTCACGCGCATGAAGACCACATTGGGGGGTTGCCGGCGCTGGTGCGGGATTTTCATCCGCGCGAATTGTGGACCGGGGCCACGCCCGATAGCCCGACCTGGAACAAATTGCGGCACGAGGCGCAGGCGGCCGGGATTCGCATCGTGCCGATGGAAACCGGGCGGCATTTTTCCTATGGCGGCACGCAAATGGAGGTGCTGGCGCCGTTCGCGGACTATCTGCCGGCCGAGATACCCAAGAACAACGACTCGCTGGTGCTGCGCCTGCGCTACGGTGCGCGCAGCTTTTTGCTGAGCGGCGACGTGGAAAAGCCGATCGAGCGGCGCATGGTAGACGAGAATGAAGTGGCGCCGGTGGACGTGCTGAAAGTGGCGCACCATGGCAGCCACACGTCGAGCACGGAAGAGTTCTTGAACGCGGCGGCGCCGCTATTTGCCATCATTTCGGTGGGCCTGGAGAACAGCTACGGGCATCCGCACCGGGACGTGCTGGAGCGGATGGCGCAGCACGGCGTGACGGTATACCGGACGGATGCGGATGGCGCGGTAACAATCCTCACCGATGGGCGGCGGTTGCGGATCGAGACGGGGCGCGACGAGGCGAGCGGGTTGGCGCCGGTGGCGGCGTGGGAGTAACGCGGCTCTACAGCCTGGCTGGAGCCTGTACCACTTATTTCTGTGCCGACAAGTTCCGCGGCTGCCAGGTTTGGGCCGCGGCCTCGAGCTGTTTGGCATCGGCGGGGTTTAGCTTGGCGGCTTCGGCGGCGCGCTGCTTTTCGAAACGCTTTTCGCCGCGGTTATAGGCCAGGGTCAGCCAGAAGTAGGCCTTTTGATGATCCTGCGATACGCCGTCGCCTTCGGCGTAACGAAGGCCCAGGCGGGCTTGGGCGGGAGCATAGCCGCGGCTGGCGGAGGCGCGCGTCCAGTGGTAGGCCTGCTCCGGGTCGCGCTCCACGCCCTTACCGGAGGCGTAGAGCCACGCCAAGGCATATTGCGCTTCAGCTTGGCCTTTCATGGCGGCCGCGTGATACCAGTAGGCAGCCTGGGCGTAATCCTGCGGTATGCCATAGCCCTCAACTGCGACCCAATTGGGGGGCAACGGGTCGGTGTCCGGTCCGCCGGCAGCCATCTGGAACCAGCGCATGGCCTCGACCTCGTCGCGAGGCGCACCCCAGCCGCGAGCGTACATCTCGCCGAGGGCAAAGGCCGCGGCCGCGTTTCCCTGGTCGGCGGCGTGGCGATACCAGAAGGTAGCCTCGGTCAAATCCCTTCTGGTTCCTTTTCCCTGGGCATAGAGTACGCCCAGGTCGAACTGCGCTTCGGCCGAACCGGCGTCCGCGGCGGTTTTCCATTCCTTGAACGCTTTCTGGTAGTCCTTGTTGCGAAATGCCTCCATGCCGGCGGCGGTATCGGCGCACAGTGGGGCAGCGCATAATAGTAGGCAAGCAAAGCCCAGGGCTGCTTTAGGGGATGAACGGTGTTGCATCGGCGACCTCCCGGTTCCAGCGCCAATCGCTGGCTCATTTATAGCATGAAACGTTACCGATTAAACGTTTTTAATTTAGCAATCGTCTGTAGTATGGTTCTACAGGGCCACGGGGCCGAGTCTTTGGCTCATTCTGGAGCGTCTCATTGCGGAGGGGCAGCGGCTGGTAACCGACGCCGAAGTGCTGCAGGAGATCGTGCACCGCTACACGGCCATCAATCGGCGGGAAGCTATCGGCCAGCGCTGCAGGCAACGCTGGACATCGTCGACGAAGTGGCCGCGGTCGGCAAAGGGGAAGTGATGCGCGCCGCGGAGATCGTCCAGAATCCCGCTGAAGTCTTGCCGACCGCGGTGAGGTAGGCCTCCACCATTTTCTATAGGGAAACACCTTGCGATTCGGCGTAGCGCCTGACGCGCGAAACCACGCGGGCGCCGACGCCGCAGATCGGAGGTCTCGCGCATACAACGATCTGAGTTAACCTAAGGCAAGGAGAAGAAGAAGGACGGGCATGAACCTTACCATTGCGCTCCCAGACGATCTGGGGGCGGCTTTGAGAGCTACAGCTCTGGCGCAAGGCACCTCGCTTGCTGGCTTTACCCGGCATGTGCTCGAAGAGGCCGTGAAGCCGGCGGAAGGCCAAAAGGTCAAGCCAAAGAAGTCCGCTTATGGCTTGCTGGCCGAATATGGTCCCGGCCCGTCCGAGCAAGAGATCGACGAAAATCGCCGCGAGATGTTCCGTGGGTTCGCCCAGGACGCTCCGTGATCGCTGGTGTCGCCGATACTCACACGGCACTTTGGCACTTGTTCAAGAACCCGCGTCTGTCCGCCGCCGCGCGGAGTTTCATTGACGATGCCGCCAGCGCCGGTCATGACATCCTTCTATCGCCGATCAGTTTGGCAGAGATTGTCTATCTGGTGGAAAAACGGCGTCTCCCTCCATCCGCATACGATGAGTTGACAAAGGCCCTCGACGATCCGGAATCTGTTCTTGAAGAAGCCCCATTTACTGGCGAGGTTGTCGAAAGCATGCGCGAAGTGCCACGTGTGGCCATCCCGGACATGCCAGACCGGATTGTCGCCGCCACTGCCGTGTATTTTGGCGTGCCGGTCGTCAGCCGCGACGGCCGCATCCGGGCTTCCAACGTGCAGACGGTCTGGTAGGGGCAGCTATCTATATCTATTCTTCCCCGAGGGCCGGCACATCCACCCAGGCGCGCTTGCGCCAGGATTCCAGGCCGAGTTCGGCTAGCTGGACGCCTTTGGCGCCTTCCAGCAGGCCCCAGCGGAAGGGCTCGTCTTTGGCCACGTGGCGCAGGAACAATTCCCACTGGCGCTTGAAGGCGTTGTCGAAAACGGCCTGTTCGGGGACTTTCTGCCAGCCATGGAAGAAATCGATGGGCTGTTCGATATCGGGATTCCAGATGGGGCGGGGTGTGGCGCCGTAGGGCTGAATCCAGCAGTGGCGCAGGCTGGCGACGGCGGTGCCTTTCGAGCCATCCACCTGGAACGTAACCAGATCGTCGCGGCGCACGCGCACCACCCAGGAGGAGTTGATATGGGCGACGATGCCGCCGGCCAGCTCGAAGGTAGCGTAGGCGGAATCGTCGGCGGTGGCGGAATACGGATGGCCGGCTTCGTCCCAGCGGGTGGGCATGTGGGTGGCGCCGAGGCAGGAAACCGCCTTCACTTCGCCGAACAGGTTGTCGAGGACGTAGCGCCAATGGCACAACATGTCGAGAATGATGCCGCCGCCATCTTCCTTGCGATAGTTCCAGGAGGGACGTTGCGACGGGACGGTGTCGCCCTCGAACACCCAGTAGCCGAACTCGCCGCGCACGGAAAGAATCCGGCCGAAGAAGCCCTGGCGCTTCAAGTGTTCCAGCTTCAGGAATCCTGGCAGCCAAAGTTTATCCTGCACCACGCCGTGCTTCACGCCGGCGCGTTTGGCCAGGCGGTACAGCTCCAGCGCGGTTTCGAGCGAACCCGAAACGGGCTTTTCGCAGTAGACGTGCTTGCCGGCGGCGATGGCGGCGCGGACCGCATCGGCGCGGCGGTCGGTGGTCTGGGCGTCGAAGTAAACCTGGTAAGCCGGATCGGCCAGCGCCTTGTCCAGATTGGTAGTCCATTCCAGGCCGCCGCACTCTTTCGAGATGGCATCCAGCTTCGCAGCGCTGCGTCCCACCAGCAGCGGTTGCGGCATGATGACTTCGCTATCGGAGACGCGCACGCCGCCCTGCTGGACGATGGCGTAGATGGACCGGCGCAGGTGCTGGTTGAGGCCCATGCGTCCGGTGACGCCGTTCATGACGATGCCGATGGTATGAGTGGTCATGGCTTGGGCCGTTCGGTACACTGCGGCTGGGCTCCCGGGGGCAGGGAAGGCGCTTCCACGCCGGCTTTGGGCAGGGTGCCATCCAGCTCCTGGCGCCAGTGGGCCACGTCGCCGGCCGGGCCATAACAGTAGATCATTCGCAGCGGCGTGGAGCCGATGTTGGTCAACTGGTGGAAGACCTGGGGCGGAATGTAGACGGCCTGGCCGGATCGCACCACGGTGCGCTCTTCGCCGAGGCACATTTCGCCGGTGCCTTCGACGATGAAGTAAATCTCCTCCTGGCGCTGGTTGTGCCAGGGCACCTGGCCGCCATCGGGATCGAGGGTGACGTTACCCATGGAGAAGTTGGAGGCCTGGATCGGGCTGGGGCCACCCACCAGGTTCTGGGTGCGCCGGCGCGCCGGGTAAGTGCGGCCGGCGATATCGGCAAGATCGGCAATAATCATATCGATTCTTTTCGCGCTCTCAAGAAATAGGCTACAACGCCGAGACCGATCAGAATACCCCCCAATTGAAGCGCGTTGATAGGGCCGAGGGGTTCGGCCTGGTTGCGGACCACGGTGAGGACGAGCAAGGCTAGCGGCGGGACGCCGATCCCGATGGCGCCGGCCAATCCGCCAGGCACTTGGTAAGGGCGCGGCAGCAGCGGCTCGCGAATGCGCAGAGCGACGAGAGAGGCGAATTCGAGCAGAATACTAAGGCCGGTGAGCAGCACATCGAGCATGATGAGCTTGCTGAAGCTCAGCCCGAGGCAAGCGGCCCAGGCGGCGGCGCAGACCAGCACGGAGACCCACGGCACGCCGGTAGAGGGATGGCGGCGGGCGAGCACGCGCGGCAGGTAGCCATCCCGGGCCAGTACGGCGGGCAGCCGCGAAAGCGCCAGCGTCAGCCCCAGGAGCGTACCAGCGGCGGCCATCATTCCCACGGCGGTAATGGAAAAGGCGACGGCAGGGCCGGCTGGGTTGGAGCCGAAAGTGGCCCGCGCCACATCGGCCCAACCGCCGGTAGACCATTGAGCCAGTGGAAGCCCGGTGAGAGCCACGGCGCCGATGGGAATCACGTAGCTCAACGCGATGAGGGCGACGGTGCCGGCCATGGCGAGCGGATAGGTGCGCCGCGGCCGATCGACTTCGCCGGCGATAGTCGAGGTATTATCGAAGCCCATGTAATTCCACATGGCCACCAGAATGCCGCCCAGCAAGTCGAAATGAACCGGCGAGGCGGCATGGGCGGGCGCGACGCCGCGATGCAGGGCGGCATAGGCCGAGAGCACGGCAAAGGGCGCGAGCAGCAGGATAGCCATCACCACCGAGCTATCGCCCACCACCTTCGCGCCCGCGAGGTTCCAGGCGGCGGCCACGCCAATGAGGGCGACGCCGATGGCGATGCCGCGCCAGCCCGCCGTCACCGCGGGCGCGAAGTGGCCCAGATAGGCGACGAACAGGGTGGGATAGATGGCCATATCGAAGACACTTCCCACCAGCGACAGCCAGGCCTCTTGAAACCCCCAGAAGGGGCCCATGGAGCGGGCGGCCCAAACGTAGTAGCCGCCCTCCTCGGGGAGGGTGCTGGCCAGCTCGCTGACCATCAATGCGCTGGGGAAGGCCCAGACCACGGGCGTGATCAGCAAAATAAGAATGGCACCGGCGTAGCCCGCCCGCGCCACGATATCTTCCAGGCCGAACGGACCGCCGGCCACGATGAAGTAGGTGGCCGCGATGAGCGGCAGCAGCGTCAGTTTGGGTGGTGTTGCGGTCAATGTTTACAGGCCTTCCAGTGCGATTGCGTGGCTGCGTCCGCCGGGGCGCCGGTTGACAACCGGCGGGCAGGATGGCATCCTGCCCCACAGAGCCGCGGCCAAAAACACCGGCGACAAGATCGTCGGCGCTACGCCCCACCAAAGCACCGCTCCACCTTACTTCAGACTGTTTTCAAACAGGGCCAGGATGCGTTTGTATTCGTCGGCCCAACTGGTGGGCTGGATGAAGCCGTGGCTTTCGACCGGGTAAACGGCGAGCTGCCAGTTCTCCTTGCGGAGCTCAATGAGGCGCTCCACCAGCCGCACGGTATCGGTGAACTCCACGTTATTGTCCACCATGCCGTGGCAAATCAGCAGGGCGCCCTTCAATCCATCGGCAAAGAAGATGGGCGAAGAGCGGCGGTAGGCTTCGGCATCGGTCTGTGGAGTGTTCAGAATATTAGCGGTGTAGCCGTGATTGTAGAGGGCCCAATCGGAAACCGGGCGGAGGGCGGCTCCGGCGGCGAATGTGTCGGGCTGGGTGAACATGGCCATCAAGGTGATGAACCCGCCGTAGCTGCCACCGTAGAGGCCGATTTTCTTGGAATCGACGCCCTCCTCCACGGCCAGGTATTTGGCCGCGTCCACGATGTCGTCCAGGTCCTTGCCGCCCATGTGCTCGTAGACGGCGGTGCGCCAATCGCGGCCGTAGCCGGCCGAACCGCGGTAATCCACGTCGATGATGGTGAAGCCTCGGTCCATTAAGAGGTGGTCGAACATGTACTCGCGGTAATAGCCGCTGGACCACCAGCGGTCGACGTTCTGGAGGTAGCCGGCGCCGTGCACGAAGACCACGCCGGGGCCGCCGCGTTTTACGTTGGCGGGCTTGAACAGGCGCGCCGGAATCTGGACGCCATCGCGCGCGGTGAACGTGACGATGGGCACGTCGAGCCAGGGGTAGGAGAGAAACTCGGGCGTGGGCGAAGTGGTCAGCCGCTTCAGTTCGGCCAGCGGCTTGTTTTCCTGCACGTAGAGGTCGGGCGGCTGGTTGGTATAGGAGTAGACGTCGGCAATCCAACGCTCGTCGGGCGAAAGCGTGGTGGTGTGCTTGCCGGGTGCCTTGGTGAGGCGAGTGAGTTCCCCGCCGTCGCCGTCCATCTCATAGAGATGATTTTCGTAAGGGGAATCCTTACTGGCGGTGAGATAGAAGTGCGACTTGTCTTTGGACTGCCGGACGGCCAGCACTTCCCATTTGCCGGAAGTGAGCGCGCGCGGCTCGCCGCCATCGTAAGGTACGGCATAGAGCTGGGCGTAGCCGGTACGCTCGGAGCGGAACCAGAGCTCGCGGTCGTTCTTCATCCAGCCGAAAGCGGCCGCGCCGAAGCCGCCGCCGAAACCGCCGGCCACCCAGGCGTCGTCGTGTTCGTGGTCGAGGACGCGGGTCTTGCCGGTGGCGGGGTCGAGCGCGAGGAGCCAGCGGTCTTTGTTATCGGCGGCACGGGCCTCGACGGCGCAGCGGGTTCCGTCCTCCGACCACACCGGCTGGAGGATCTCGACCTCGCGCTGCCCTTGACCGTGATCGGCCCAGACGACGTCGCCGGTGGCGGGTTCGAGAATGGCCAGGCGGGAGCGGGTTTCGGAATCGCCGACGTTCGACCGGCCGGACTCGTCTTCAACGTAGGCAGTATCGGTAATCCACTGAGGGATGGTCGTATTCCTGGCGCTGCCGGACTCGCTGACGGATGCGAGGACGTATTTGCCGTCGGGCGAAAGACGGAGCGCGGTGACGGATTGGCGGGCCTCGAGGTTGAAGGGTTTGCGGGCCGGGTTCAACTTGCGGCGGGCCTCCTCTTCGTCGTGGAGGGCGGCGCGGTCACGTACGGTGGCGAAGAATTCCTTCTCTTCCTTTTTGAGATATTCCTGGCTGGCGCTGGCCGCGGCCTGGGTAGCGGCGGCTGCCGTGGAGGCCGTTTCACCGCCGCGGCCGCCCCGTCCACCGCGCCCACCGGCCGCCGGCGTTGCAACGGCTCCGACCGGGCGAATGTCGGTCATTTGTTCGAGAAAGCCGTCGTCGAGCGACAGTACATAGAGGTTGCCGCCGCGGGTGAAGGCGATTCGTTTGCCGTCGGGCAGGAATCGGGGATTGGTTTCGGCCTCGCTGGTTTTGGTGACCTGGCGGATGCGGCCGGTCGAGTTGTCGTAGACGAACAGGTCGCCATCGCGGGCGAAGACGGTGAGTTTGTTATCGCGGGAGGTGTCGCCGGCGGAAGGGGGCGCCTGTTTGGCCTCGTCCTCGGTCAGCTTGCGCAAGCCGGCGCCATCGCGCCCGGCCACATAGGTATCGAGTGGCTCGCTTTCCTTATCGCCGGCGCGCTTCCACTGAAAGTAGACCTGGAGACTATCGTGCGACCAGCGAATCTGAGTAGGCTCATAGCCGACCAGCGCCGGACCGCGCATGATGTTGTCGACCGTAAGGGCGAATTTGTCCGCCGGCTGGGCCCCAAACACAACCAGCGCGACGGTGATGGGGAGGGTGATTTTCCGGGTCAAGTTGCATCATAACGCAAACCGAAACGCGCTTGACGGCAACCCGGCGGGAATGGAGCCACCGGAGGGACTTGAACCCCCGACCCGCAGTTTACAAAACTGCCGCTCTGCCAACTGAGCTACGGTGGCGCTCAACTTCAATGATATCCCAATTGGAAGGCGGGCCATGAATCCGGGTAGGGACGCAGACTCCGCCGGCTCATCGGCCCGTGTCCCTGGCTGCCGGGCTCGCAGGCGCCTGGTAGGCGCGGTCGAGCAACTCGACCACGTGGACCACTTCCTGCGTGCCCTTGCGCGACCTTACGCCAGCCTGAAGCTGCAGCATGCAGCCGGGATTGGCGGTGGCAATGATGTCGGCCCCGGTGGCGTGAACGGCATCCATTTTAGCGGCCAGGATGCGCATGGCCATTTCGTTTTGCACGATGTTGTAGACGCCGGCGCTGCCACAGCACAAGTCCGACCCGGACATCTCGCGCAGAGTCACGCCGGGGATAGCGGCCAGCAGCTTTCGCGGCGCGGAACGGATGCGCTGGCCGTGAGCCAGGTGGCAGGAATCCTGGTAGGTGACGGTGGCGTGGACCGGATTCTCCACTGGCCGCAGGTCGATGCCGGCCAGGAATTCGGTAATGTCGCGCACCTGGCGGGCGAACTCGCCGGCGGCGGAGGCGTACTGGGCGTCGGCGGCCAACAACTCGCCGTACTCCTTCAGCGTGGACCCGCACCCCGCCGCGTTAGTGATAATGGCGTCGAAACCGCCCGCGCGCAGGGCGTCGATATTGCGCCGGGCGGCAGTGCGCGCCATGTCGCGCAAACCGGAATGCAGTGCCAGCGCTCCGCAGCAGCCCTGGCCGGCGGGCACCACCACTTCGCAGCCGTTCTTTTGCAGCACGCGCACGGTGGCTTCGTTGAGTCGCGCGAAAAAGACGTTGGCCAGGCAGCCGGCCAGGAACGCCACCCGGTAACGCCGCTCGCCTTCGGCCGGGTAAGTCTGGCCAATACGACTAAAGAAAAACGGCGGATCGGCCGATGGAGTGAGTTGATGCAGGTCGTGCAAGCCAACCAGCCGCGCCAGGCCAAGCGAGTGGACCAGGGCGCGGGCGCCGGAAGCTTCGTAAAGGTACAGCGCCGCGCCCGCCGCGGTCATGGCCGCGCGCGATTCCAGCAGCGTGCCAAAAGCCCAGCGCCGCAGCCGTCGGGTGATCGGTCCCCGCCGGATGTGGGTCTCGATCTCGGCGCGCGCTTCCTCTACCATGCGGCCGTACTGAACTCCGGAGGGGCAAGCCGATTCGCAGCCCCGGCAGGCCAGGCACAAGCCGATGTGCTCGAAATAAGACGGGGTCATGGGTGCCCCGTTGGCAACCTGCACCATCTGGTACACCCGGCCGCGCGGCGAATCCATTTCGAGGCCGAGGGCGCGGTAGGTGGGGCAGGAGTTGAGACACAAGCCGCAATGGACGCAGCGGTCCAGATCGAACCGGAACGGTCCGGCCGCGGTTTTTTCCGCGGCGATGGCCGGATTGTCAGAGGCGCCGATAGAGTCTGCCACGGTTTAAGAGATTGTCGGGATCGAAAAGATGTTTGACGCGCCGCATGATTTCCCAATCCGCTCCCGGAGCGGGCCATAGATCGAGGCCGCTCTTCGCTTCCTCGGGAGCGAATTCCACCACGGCTTTGGCGCCGGCCTCCGCCGCGCCCGCCACCCAGGTCGCGGCATCCGCGGCTCGCTCGAAGTAGCCGTAGCAAATCCCCGAGCCGGCACGGGCGACCGCCGCGCCGGGAAGCGATGCCATCACCGCCTCCAGTCCTTTGAGCGTACACGAAGCGCGCGCCACCGCGCCACCCGGATGGGCAGCCAAGAACGCGGGAGTGAATTCCTCGATGCGGCGCCAGAGCGTTTCCTGGCGGGAATTATCGAATGCCACGCCGCCGCCCAGTTGGGAAATCTCGCGCTCATAACGATCGATGGCGGCGGAATTGCCGCCGGCGCGGATCGCCACCAGCCAGGCGGCCTGCCCCAGCCCGGCTCCGGCCGCCGGATTCAGCAGATCGATGGCGGCGGGTTGCAGTTGGCTGCGCAGAAGGCCGTTGCGCGCCTCGATGGCGGACGCCAAACTGTCGAAAGCCACCAGGAAACTGCGCTCCAGTTCCGGCATGGGCGTAAGCTTGAAGTTGACCGCGGTGATGGCGGCCAGCGTGCCGAACGAGCCGATCATGAGCTTCGCCATGTCCAGGCCCGCCACGTTTTTCACCACCATCCCGCCGGAGCGCACCAGCTTGCCTTCCAGGGTGGCGAACTCCATCCCGATGATGGCATCGCGCGCCGTACCATAGAGGCGCCGCCGCGGCCCGCTCGTGTTGGCCGCGACCACGCCCCCTACGGTGGCGCAGTCTGCGAATGGAGGGTCGAGCGGCACCATCTGCCGATGCTTGCCCACCAGGCGCGTCAGCTCGCTCCATGGCAAGCCGGCTTCCACCCCGATCGTCAGGTCGCGCGGTTCGTACTCGCGCACCCGGTTTAACTTGACGGTGGAAAAAGATTCATCCGATGGCTGGTTCGGCCCCGCCATCAGGCGCTTGGAGCCGTTGCCTTCGAGCGCGATGGTGCGATTGTGCAGGGCCGGCCGGCGCAACAACTCGGCCAACTCCTCGGCGGTTTCCGGCGCCATCACTGGCCAGCTTCCCGGTTCATGTCGACTTTGTCGCGGTGCTCCTCCACCAGAGATAATGATATGCCATGGCGACCTTATTTGCGGGGACCTCCGGTTTTGCCTATGCCGCCTGGAAGCCCGGATTTTATCCGGCCAAGCTGGCGGCCAGGGATTTTCTGAAGCACTACGCCCAGCGGCTGAATTCGGTGGAGATCAATTATACGTTTCGGCGGCTGCCGGCTGCCACGACTCTCGCCTCCTGGGTGGAGGCCACCCCGGCGGGATTCGTCTTCGCGGTCAAGGCCAACCAGCGCATCACCCACATCTTGCGGCTAAGAAATGCCGCCCAAGCCACGGAACTCTTCTTCCGCGCCATCGATCCGCTGCGCAGCGCGCGCCGTCTGGGTCCGGTACTGTTTCAATTGCCGCCGAACCTGAAGTGCGACGTGCCGCTGCTGGCCGACTACCTGGCCCTCGTTCCCAGCGGCATTCGCTACGCTTTCGAGTTCCGCCATACCTCCTGGCTGGCCGAACCGGTCTACGAGCTGTTGCGCCGCCACAATGCCGCGCTCTGCCTGGCCGAATCCGAAAAGCTCGAAATCCCGGAAGTGCTCACCGCGGATTTCGTTTACTATCGGCTGCGCAAACCCGAATACAGCCCCGAAGACCTGGACTCCATCGCCGCCCGTACGCGCCAGTTGCTCGCCACCGGGCGGGACCTGTATCTGATGTTCAAGCACGAAGATACTCCGGATGGCGCGCTCCACGCGGAACGGCTGCTGCAGGCAGGCTGACCGCGGTGCCATGATCGTCCGCTTGTGTCGCACACCCTGTGCGAAGTGCGAAGGTCGGGCTAAGCGTGCTATACTGCGAGTGCGGAAACGTCGCCTGGGGCCGCCAGAGTTGGGGCGAGATCCGGCGAGCATAATCGGGGCGTGGCTCAGCCTGGCTAGAGCGCCTGGTTCGGGACCAGGAGGTCGGTGGTTCGAATCCACTCGCCCCGACCATTTATCCCTTTAAAATCAATCACTTGAAGATCTTGCTTTGGGCGCTGTAAGCCCCCGAAAAACCACTTTGCCCTTTTCTTGCCCTTTTCGTGCATCGTGGTCGCGCAGGGGAACAGTGCCGACCTAATCTTCGCTTCCTTGCCAAATCCCCTCTATCGCCTGCTTGGCGGGTGTTTCACCAATTGCTGGTTCGTGTGATAGTGGGAGGTCTTGGAGGACTGGATTTGAGCGCTGATGAGGAAATCCGCGCATTCATGACGGATCCCGTGCTGCAGCAGCGATTGGCGAAGTATCTGGTCCTGCAGTGCTTCCGCCATTCGACGCTTGAGGATTTTCACGCCGGCACCTCGCCCCCGTCGGCGACTGGAGATAATTCGGCCGTTACTGTCAGCAGCCCGTATGGTCCGATCCCCTGTCCGGAGGTGTCGCGCCTGTACGACGACTAAATCAAGCGGCTGGTGATTGACGTCGTCGATCGAACGTACCGCTTCATTCACATGCTGTTCGACGAAAACACCGGCGGCGAGTTCTTGTTTCGTCTGGCGCAGTGTGATCCTTTACCCCAGTGGGGCGAACCCAAACTTCGGAACGGCGAATCAACCCCGTTATCGGACTGAGCGTCAAAGGAGCCCCGCAAGTCGAGCGTAGCGAACGGTGGCCTCAAAAACCTCTTGAGGGGAACATCGACTTTCAAGGTTTTCAGTAGTGACCGAATGTCACCACCCGTGCCTCATCGATTCGCCGGCGGGCAATTTCACATCCTCTCAGAAATCTGCAATGGACGGGCTGTTGGTCGGAATGTGTACTCAGGCCCTCCTGCCCCCGGCGATCGCTGATGCATCGGCGGAATCCCGAAAAATCTCCGTGGACCTAACGGAGGGCGGCCATCGGTTGGTCGGCAGAAACTAACAGGTCTGTCCTTGTGAACTATGCAACCCGAAAAATGTTCCTAGACCTATCTGCTCAAACGCTATCGTCTTGTCTTCCGCTGGTTGCGCAACGCTGTCAACGTGGGGACGGAAGAAATCTCATCGCCGGGCGCCCCTCTGGCCGATCCTAGTCTCTCCGCCTCATGCCTTGAGGCGAAATCGGGATGAAGACCTTTAGGACTATATCGACAGTCTTCTGCGCGTCCGCGGCGGCGATCTATGGAACCTGTGCACACGTAACCGCTCGCGTAGGCAACCCGAAAAATATCCCTGGATCTATATCCTCGGATTGTGTCGGTTCGCAACCTGACTCCCCCAACGTTGCAGCGTTGCCGGTTGGACATTGGAAGGAATTCTGTTCCCACGCTATTCAGCGGCGGGCGCGTGATCGGCCCGTCTATGTAAGAGGTGCGGCCGACTTCTCCACTGCGCCTTTTTTGGTTGCAGCTCTCACCACTACCTTGGTGGGCACCTTCTTCACAGCCGCACTTTCCCGGGCTGAGGCCACTTTCTTCGCTGCTATTGGTCTCCCCTTCGCAGCTTCGGCTCGCTTGAGAGCCCAACGTTTCTTTGTGGCAGCGACGATTGCTTTTCTGCCAGCCGCTGACAGCTTCCGCTTGGGCTTCGAGGACTCAGGCGTGGCTTGCGGTAGCTGTTCAGAATCACTCTTGATGTTGGCCCATCGACGCTGCTGAGCTTCCCTCATCCGCTTTCGAGCCGCCGCCGAGAATCTCTTGCGCTTGGGCGCGATGATCGCCGGCGTGGTGGCGGCCTCGATGGCGCTCCCGGTCAAGAGGCCCCGAAGTTCAGAAAGTTTTGCATCAATTCGGGCCTTTTGCGCCTCGAAACCTTCAATGGCAGCAATGATGACTTCGTTCGTGAGTTTGATCGGCATTCGCTCTCCAGCAGATTGAACAGTTTACCGCGTATTTGATCGCACGGACGCGCAGAGCTATCTGACCAAGACCCTGAGTCCTGTTGCCACCCTGCTGCCAGGATAGAAAAGAGGAGGTTTGGCCGTGGATGCCAGCACCGCGTCAACGTCGTCAGCCGGACGCGGTGCGCCCGTCACCAGAGCCACCAACCACGACCGATCGACCTCGGCAGTCGCCCAAGCGGCGTTGCGCGACGTTACTAGGGTTACGGTAAAACACCTTGCTGGGGCATTCGAGACGTTGCGACTCAATCCTCACGGCGGTAGTGTGGAACCTTGAGCGGTAGAAGCGCATTGCTCCAAGCTACCTCACCGACGCACCTGAGCCATTTCCATGCCCACTGTCACTCAATGGCAGCAAGCCCTAACTCGCCAATATCAACTACGTGTTGAGTCCTCAACCGACCTTTGCGCCGACGTCCGTTCGGTTCAGCAACGGCGAGCTATCGAAAAGAGACGCTCCGGGAAGCGGCCCCTGCGCGCCAAGCCGCCAACCCCATGGCCCACAGCCGGCCAAGCCGAAACAATGATGGTTCGCCCGGTGGACATGCTGCACGCACTGGGACGCATCACCACGCCGCCTGTCACGGAATTAATCGATCTATCGTCGACCTGGGCCGAGATTCGGTATCTTTGGGCCTTCTTGCCCAATTTCGACGGCCGCCGCCTGCGGTCCCTGCGTCTGAACTCGACCGTAAAGGACCTCGATTTCCATCAGAAGACGCTCCTCTCAGACGAGTTCGGTGTCGGATTCGCTGCTTATTTCATGGCCGTGTGTGCGAGGGCCACCGATCCAGTGGATGTCTTTGTGGCAAAACGCGGCGGGCAATTGCGCCTACGCGGAAATTCTCGCAGATCTTTGCCGGACTATATCTTCAGAGGCCCACAGCCGGGCCAGTTCTACATCGTCGAGTGCAAGGGAACTCAGAGTGCAAGGGCCACAGCGGTCAGCCAACTTCAACGCGGCACCGAACAGGTTCTCGCGGTCGATATTGCAGGAGCCCCGGGCGTAACGCGGCTCGTTATTGCGGCATGGCTACAGCAAGCCGTTACGCTTCTTATCGTCGATCCCGAAGAAGACGAAGAAAATCCGGTTGAGGTCCGCAAGTTGAGCAGGTGGGAGCCGGAAGAAATCGGAATCTTTGCAGACGCCAAACGGCTTACGTACATCGGCGACCGCGCTGCCGCTTCAAAACTGGTACGAGAACACTTGGAGGCTGGGCACGAGCTCTCATTCGAAGAGCGGCACCTCATCCCACGCGAAACTCGCCTTGGCACCTATCTCGGCTCCCAGTGGCAGGCAGAGATGCCCGATGGCCGTTTGTTGCGTATGTTTCGGGGGCTTGATGGGAAGATCTACGAACAAATCCGGCAGGGGACCAGGCCGGCACCGCTGGAGTCTCAGGGCGAAATTGGTATCGGACGGGGGGAGGGGTTCCACGTTGAGTCCGAAGGAGGCGATCATCGCGCCGTGGTGCGGAGTATCTCGCCTGATGGTTCGCTGTTTGAGATTGAACTCCAGTGACTGGCAATTTGCAGCTTCGAGAAACGGCTGCACGGCTCGACCCTGTATTCTCAAGCAGGAGATCTTCAGCAACTCAAGCCCGGCAATTCCTCGCTGTTATCTACGGTCTTGAACATAGTTACGAAGTCGCGTCGTGGCCGGGACAGAGCCCTCAAACAGCGGATTCCAGAAAGGCCGATCCAGCGCCGCCTTGGAGTGCCGGAGGCGTTCTCCAACAGATGGCTCTCCAATTCCAAATAGATCCCCGCTCGATTGCCACATGGGGGACGCTTGCCCTGGGCGGCAGCGACAAACAGCGGTGGCCGTGGCGAAGGCATTTTCGATCAGCGATGCCAGCAGCTTTTCGTCGCCCCCGTGCCCATTTCGAGACAGCGTGCGGCGTCATCGACGTGAGCCTACGGTCTACCGCCGTTGGGCCTTTGTGCTCAGAGCGGACGCCGTTCATGTGGTTCACCGCGAGTTGCTGCATCCCGCAAAGCGAACAACCCGATTTCTTCGCGAACTTCATCGACTGCTACCCGTCGGCGAGCGCGCCCAGCGCGTATCCGTGAAGGAAGGCGGACACGCCGGGCCGCGCTGGCAAGCACAGGACTCTAGAGACCGGTCAGGTCGCAGCGCATCGGCCTTGTTGGCGGGTCCCTCTCGCGCTGCCTCGCCGATCAACAGACCGGGAATCGGAACCTCTTGGCTAGCGAGGCGTTCAGTCGCGTAAACAGTTAGAATTGTCTCTTCGCAATGAGCATCTTTGACCTGCACCGGAACGTAGTCCGGGACTACCAACGGTACGTCCAGAGTTTCCTGTCGATCTCGGACGACCGGATTCGAGACTACGTGGAAAAGCAACTCGTAGACGAAGCCGTTTTCTGGCCGGATGCTCTGCTGCAATTGAACCCGGCCTACCAGCCCGGCGACGATATGGACTCGCTCGCCGCCGCCGGACTTGTCACGCCCAAAACGGCGGAAATCTTCCGCGACCGCGGAGGCAAGCCATATCGGCTTTACCAGCACCAAATGGAAGCGGTGCAGATCGCCGCAACCAAGCAATCGTACGTCGTCACTAGCGGGACCGGATCGGGCAAGAGCCTGACGTATTTCATCCCGATCTGCGACACGATCCTCCGGGGTAACCACGTTGACAAGCGGGTCTGAGCCATCGTCATCTATCCGATGAATGCCCTGGTAAACAGCCAATATGAAGCCCTGAACGCGCTCAAAAGAGGTTATGAGGATCGCACCGGCCGGTCCATGCCGATCCGATTCGAAAAGTACACCGGCCAGGAGAACGAGGAAGACAAGATCCGTATTCAGGAAGCTCGCCCGCATATTCTGCTGACAAACTTCATGATGTTGGAAATGATGCTGCTTCGTCCCCAGGAATCGGCATTCGTCGACAAGGAACACTCCAATCTCCAGTTCCTAGTTCTGGACGAGCTTCATATGTACCGTGGTCGCCAGGGCGCCGATGTAGCCATGCTGCTTCGCCGCCTCAAGGAGCGCTGCGGGAATCCGCGCGTCCGCCACATCGGCACCAGTGCCACCATGGTTGCAGACCGTACGGCGCCGGCTTCGGAGCGACGCCGGGCCGTGGCCGATTTCGCGACGCGGCTGTTTGGATCCGACATCGCGCCGAGCAATATAATTGAGGAAACCCTACGGCCGATCACGACCACCGAACCACCGCCGACCCGTTCCGATTTGAGTCTGGCGTTGAATCAGCCGGTCCCACAGACTGCCGCGGAATTGCTGGCAAGCCCACTTACTGCATGGATTGAGTCTGCGGTTGGGCTCTAGAAAGATGTCGAAGGGGCCTATCGGCGGCGGGTGCCACAGACGCTCGCGGAGGTGGCGTCCAAACTCACTGATGCTACAAACGTGCCCCTGCCCGAATGTGTGTCGCGACTGCAGGAGACGTTTCTGGCCGGAAGCCGGTTGAGCAGTCCCGACGGTGGCGCGGCGCTTGCTTTCAAGCTCCACCAATTCATCTCGCAAGGGCGGCCGGTGTACTCAACCCTGGAGGCGCGGGCACAGCGTGAATTGACGCTTGACGGCCAATACTACGCGAAGCCCGGCGAGTCGCCCGACAGGAAGCGGCTCTTGTTTCCGGTCGTCTTCTGTCGCGTCTGCGGCCAGGAATACTACCGGGTTTTGTACGATGAAGCCGGCCAACAGTTCGCGCCCTGGGATGGCTCCTCCGATGATTCCGAAAATCACGCTTTACGCGGCTATGCCCTGATCCCTCCGACCGAGCCGTTCGACTGGTCCGTTGACGATCTGCCGCCGGAATGGATAGAGCCCAACGGCAAGGTCAAGCGGAACTACCGCCCACTCGTTCCGCGTGAGCTCCACGTCGAAGCTGACGGCTGCATTGTGGGCCACCCAACAGAACGCTCGGTCCAGGTGTTCTACCAGACGAGCCCGTTCCTGATTTGCCAGAATTGCGGTGAATACTACTCGCTCCGCGACCGTGATTTCCGAAAGCTCACGGGACTTTCCAACGAAGGCCGAAGTTCGGCCACCACCACGCTCAGTATCAGCGAACTGGATCACGCGGAGAAGGCCAACATCACCGGCAGTTCGCGCAAACTTCTCAGCTTCACAGACAACCGCCATGACGCGTCCCTCCAGGCCGGCCACTTTAACGACTTCGTACAGGTTTCACTATTGCGGGCGGCGATCTTCAAAGCGCTCGAGACACATTGCGAGTTGCGCCACTACGACATGGCAGAGAAGGTCACTGTGGCGTTGGCGCTGGACGTCAACGACTTCGCCGCGAACACCAGCCTGGATCCAACATCGGCTCAGGCGGAACGTGTATGCCGCGAGTTCCGCGACCTGATCCAGTACCGGATCTACCAAGATCTGCGGCGGGCCTGGCGCATCGTGCATCCCAACCTGGAACAGTGTGGGCTGCTCAAGATCACGTACGAAGGACTCGCGGGCGCCTGTCTTCGCGATGAACTCTGGCAGAATCTCCTGCCGATGGCGGCGCTAAATGCCGAAGAGCGGCTCGCCGTCCTGATGCCGTTTCTGGACTTCGCACGAAAGAAGCTGGCGATCCACGCCGAGTGTCTCCGCGAGACCTACCAGCAGCAATTGCGGCAGCGGGTTAACCAGGTCATCAACGAACGGTGGCAATTTGATGATTCGGAGGAGCGGCTACGCAGTGCAGAGCACCTCCTTCTGCCGGGTCAAAAGGGCAACCTTAACGGGATCAGCCTCGGGTCACGCAGTTTGATCGCACGGTATTTTCGCCGCACGGTTCCGGCGATGGGCGACTACGACACCTTTATTACGAAGCTCGTGGCCATCCTCACGCAACAGGGGCTCTTGCGAAGCGAGACAGAAAAGGGCACCCGATACGTGCAGGTGGAATCCGCCGCACTGGTCTGGCAGAAGGGCGACGGCAATCCTCCACCTCCCGATCCGATCTACTCCCGCCGGGCACCGAGTCCAATCTTCAGCCAGGTGCAGCTGACGGCGAACGGATTCTTTTCCGAGCTGTACCGCGACCGTGCCCGGTCGCTTCGCGACGTGGAGGGACTGGAACACACGGCGCAGATTCGTTACGAGAACCGCGAGAAGCGCGAAGAGCGATTCCGCAATGGAGATCTCAAGGTCCTGTTTTGCAGCCCCACTATGGAGTTGGGTATTGACATCCGGGATCTCCAACTGGTTCACATGCGGAACGTCCCGCCCTCGCCAGCAAGCTATGCGCAACGAAGTGGCCGCGCCGGGCGCAGCGGCGAACCCGCGCTGATTGTCACGTACTGCTCCGCATCCAGCGGGCACGACCAGTACTTTTTTCAGCGCCGAAAAGACATGGTAGCGGGCTCGGTGAGGCCGCCGCGGATTGACCTTTCCAACGAGGACATGGTCCGGGCGCACCTTCAGGCCGTCTGGTTTTCCAAGGTCAACTTGCATATCCATCGCAGCGTAGAGGAACTGCTGGACCTTCAGCAAGACACCCATCCTCTCAGGGAGAACGTCAAATCGCAGGTGAGGCTCTCCGAGCAGAGCCTGGCTGATTGCATCGCCGAGGCCAACCACATTCTGGATCTCTCCGGCCCGGAGGTGAAGGAAGCCGATTGGTACAGGCCGGACTGGACGGCCGACACGATCCGCCGAGCCGCGGATCGATTTGACCTTGCATTTGAGCGGTGGCGCCAGTTATTCCGTGCGGCCACGTTGCAGTTGTTGGAAGCACAAAAAGTTGAGGCCTCCGCCCTGGATGACAAGACGCAGAGAGAGGCCCGCCAGAGAATTGAGGAGGCCAAGCGCCAGCGCAACCTCCTGGTAAACGTCAGCACGACTCGACAGGAGTCCGATTTCTACCCCTACCGGTACCTGGCCAGCGAAGGATTTCTGCCCGGTTACAACTTCCCGCGCTTGCCGATCCGCGTCTACATCCCTCGGGAAGACGGCGAATTCCTCAGCCGGGCTCGCTTCATCGCCCTAACCGAGTTCGGTCCGGAGAATTTCATTTATCACGAGGGCTCTAAGTTCCAGGTGAAGCGCTTTTTCACGCCGCCTGGGGGACTCGCGTCTCGCAAGTCCAAGGCGAAAACTTGCCGAATCTGCGGGTACTTCAACGCCGACACGGACGATCGGTGCGGCTGCTGCCGCTCCGTTCTGGATGGAAGCAGCAGCGAATACGTTCACCTGCTGGAGATGCCGAATGCCAAGACCATCCGCCGGGAGCGCATCACCTGCGACGAGGAAGAACGCATCCGTCGCGGATACAAGGTCAGCACGCACTTCCGGTATGCGACAGCTAGTGACGGGCGGGTACGGACGGTAGAAGCCACCATCGGCAAGGACCCAAGCCAACCGCTCCTCCGAACTGTATTTGCGCCGTCCGCCACTATGTACAAGATCAACCACGGGTGGAAGGGCCGAAACGACGATGGCTATTGCCTGAACATGGTAAACGGTGAAATCAATCCGGAAAAACCGGATGATCCCGCCAATTTGGCCAACGTTCACCTATTCGTTAGCGACACCGAGAATCTGCTGATCGTGTACCCGCCACCGGAGACGCAGCAGGACGAACGGGCCACCGCCACACTACAATTCGCACTGCAACGAGGGATGGAACAGTTCTTCCAGGTGGAAGAGTCCGAACTGGCGTCGGAGCGCATCGGGGACGCTGACCGCCGTGCCATCCTCTATTGGGAGGCTGCCGAGGGCGGTGTCGGCGTTCTCCGCCGGTTGGTGGAGGAAGAGGATCTGTTTGCTGCGGTGGCCACCGCTGCTCTGGCGCGTTTGCATTTTGATCCGGACACCCTCGAGGACCAGAACGAGAAGTGCCACGCCGCTTGCTACGAGTGCGTGCTCTCGTACAGCAACCAGGGCGACCACCGGATCCTCAATCGGCACATGGTTACGGATTTGTTGCGCGATCTCACTGAAGCCAGCGCTACACGCCGGCATGGTGGTCGCGACTACGATGCGCACTATGAATACCTGAAGAACCTTACCGATTCGCGGTCGGAGTTGGAACGTAAATTTATCGCTCACCTTTACCGGGACCGGCGTGACCTGCCCGACGCTGCACAAAGGGCACTGGTGGATGCGCCCACGGTGCCCGACTTCTATTATTCCGGCAGTCATGCCTGCATCTACTGCGATGGTAGCGTTCACGACACCCTCGAGCAGAAGGCCAAGGACGACGTACTCCGCCGGGAGTTGCGAGAAAAAGGTTACCGCGCGATCGTGATTCGATATGACAGCAACCTGGCCGAGCAGATCGCCCTCCATCCCGAAGTTTTCGGGTTGGGGAAGAAGTAGAGTATGAGCGCGATTTCCGTGGGCTCCATCGTTAAGTGCCGAGGGAGGGAATGGGTTGTTCTTCCGTCTGACGATGACAGCGTGTACATGCTGAGACCGCTGGCCGGTAGTGACCAGGAGCGCATTGGCATCCACCACCGACTCCATACCCTCGACCTGGATCGGATCACGCCGGCGACCTTCCCACTGCCTGAGGTCGCGCAGTCCGGTGATCACGTCAGCGCGGAGTTGCTATTCAACGCTGCGCGGCTCACGTTGCGTGACGGAGCCGGTCCGTTCCGCTCGCTGGGACACATCAGTGTCCGGCCCCGCCCATATCAGTTTGTTCCCATGCTGATGGCCTTGCGCCTCGATCCGGTTCGCATGTTGATTGCGGATGATGTCGGCATCGGTAAGACTGTTGAGGGCCTCCTGATAGCTCGCGAGATGTTGGACCGAGGCGAGATTACGCGCCTGTGCGTGCTGTGCCCACCGTACCTGTGCTCGCAATGGCAGAAGGAACTGTGGGACAAGTTCCGTCTGGAAGCCGCGGTCATTCGCTCTGGCACAGTCAGCCAGTTGGAACGAAACCTGCCTTCCGCGGACCACAGCATTTTCGGCTACTATCCGCACATCATTGTCAGCATCGACTACGCAAAGGGTGAAGCGCACCGGGCCAACTTCCTCCAGCACGCACCCGGTTTTGTCATCGTTGACGAGGCCCACGGAGCCACGGCCCGGGCCACTGGTAGCCGCAACCAGCAGCAACGGTACGAATTGTTGCGCGACGTCGCCGTCAATCCGGACCGCCACTTGATTCTTCTCACAGCGACGCCGCACAGCGGGGTTGAAACGCCATTCCAGTCGCTGCTCGGTCTGCTTGATCCGGGATTCCGCAACTATGATCTGTCCCGCTTGAATGAAACCGAACGGAAAGGCCTAGCCCGCCACTTCGTCCAGCGACGACGCGCCGACGTTGAAGTCCGGTGGGCCGGGGAGACGACCCCGTTCCCGAAACGTGATCCTGACGAAAGGTACTATTCGCTTTCCGCCGACTACAAACGGCTGTTTGAGGGCGTGTACGAATTCAGCCGCGAACTGGTCCAGTCCGGCGAGACGCTGACCGGATGGAAGCAACGGATCCGGTACTGGACGGCGCTCGCGCTACTCCGCTGCGTGATGTCCAGTCCGGCAGCCGCCGTTGCAGCTATTGGCAAGAGATTGAAACACGGGGTAGCGGAAGCCGAGCAGGATGATGCCGACTACTCGCCATACATCTTTGAACCCACCGATGACGACACCTTAGACGTCCAGCCGCGACACGTCCTGGAAGAGGGCGAGTCTGAGATGGGCGATGCCGACAGGCAGCGGCTTCGAGGATTTGCGCGGGAGGCCGCAGCGCTCGCCGCCACAGATAAGGACACCAAGACTCGCGATTGCGCCGAACTTGTCCGCCAGATGCTCAGCGAAGGCCACCGGCCGATAATCTGGTGCCGTTACATCGCTACCAGCGACTACGTGCGCGACGACCTGCAACGACGCCTTGGGGGTTCGTTTCCGAACCTGCGCATTCTTTCCATCACTGGCGCTATGGCCGAGGATGAACGCCGCGAGTTGATTGACAGCATTGATCCCCTCCGCCATCCGTACAGGGTCCTTGTTGCCACTGACTGCCTGAGCGAGGGGATCAACCTGCAAACGCTCTTTGACGCAGTCATTCACTACGATCTTCCTTGGAATCCCAATCGCCTGGAGCAACGAGAAGGCCGCGTGGACCGTTCCGGCCAGAAGGCGAAGGTCGTGAAGGCCGTGCTGTTCTATGGTCGCGACAACCCCGTAGATGGCGCCGTACTAGACGTGCTCCTTCGCAAGGCACGGCAGATCTTCACGACACTTGGCGTTCGCGTGCCGGTTCCGGTAGAAAGCGAGACCGTCATTCAAGCCGTGGTCAAGCGCCTGTTCGCCGAGCCAGACCTCCAGATGAACCTGTTCGCGATTGACGAGGTCAACGACGTTCATGTGAAGTGGGACCGTGCCGCCCAGGCCGAGAAGGTCTCGCGGACGCGCTTCGCCCAGCACGCGATCAATCCCGAGGAAGTGGAGCGAGAGCTGCAAGAAACTGACACCGTGTTGGCGGACTCCGAATCGGCGCAGCGGTTCCTGCAGAATGCGGCACAGCGTCTGCAGTTGAAACTGCGGACGGGCCTAGACGATACGCTAATCCTCTCCGGTTTTGACCATCTCCCTGAACCGCTCAAGTTGACCGCTCCGGCCAGTCCCGAATGGCGTGTGTCACTCAATAGCATGCCGCCCGACGGCGCCGAATACATCGACCGCAACCACCCCTTCCTGCAAAACACGGCACAATATCTGATGGAACAAGCGTTGGCTGGCGAGCAGGAAGCCGCTGCCACGCGCTGCGGCGTGATCCGGACAACCGCTGTGGACCGCCGAACGTTCCTGCTGATGTGCCGGTTGCGATACACCATCGTTACGCCGGCGCAACGTGATCTGTTGGCCGAAGAAGTCCAGTGCTTTGGATTCACGGGTTCGCCCGACACCGAGCCCTCATGGCTGGATACTCCGGTCGCGCTTCATCTGCTTCGCACAGCAGCTCCAGAAGCGAACGTGCAGCCCGCTGTACGGACTGAGGTCGCCACAGAACTTCTAAACCATTGGGGGTCCATCCGTACCGCCATGGACCCGCTAGTCATCAAACGAGCGGAAACCTTGGAAGCGGCGCACCGCCGAGTGCGGGCCAGCATTCGTCTGGCGCGCCGGGGTATGAGCGTTGTCCGCCACTATCCGCCCGACCTGCTCGGTTTTCTCATATTGCTTCCAAGGCCGAAGGGTGTGCAGGCATGAGCGCCAAGTATCCGGCGCTCCGCCTGGAAGGCGGATTTCTCGCTTCCGAGTTAGTGGACTCCATCGCCGAGGGTAGCGCTGTGGGCCAGTCGGCACGGGACTTCGGTCTCCCTGACAGAACCACGCTTCTGGACCAGATCTCGGCCGTCTGGTCGGACGCGCGCGGCTTCTGGACCGGCTTCAACCGGAAAGCGGAACTGCTTACGGAAGATGACCTGGGCACCACATTCACCCGGAACCAATGGGTGTGCCCTCTATTCGGGCTGCTCGGCTATGATCTCGCCTACCAGGAACACGGTGAGGAGGTGGCGGGCGTCAAGTACGCAATCTCTCATCGCGCTGACCGGCATTCGAACGCGCCCCCAGTACACGTCGTCGGTGTGGGGCAGTCCCTGGACCGCCGTGCAGAATCGGGCCGACCCCGCCTGGCGCCGCACTCGCTGTTGCAGGAATTCCTCAACCGGACCGAGCTAGTGCTTAATTGCGTTAATACATATTTGTATTAAAATGTTTGGGAGATGCCCAGACACGCGCCCGAACTGGAATGTTCCGTCGAAGACAAGGCAAGTTTGGTGACCCTCGCAAAGAGCCGAACAGAGAAGGCGTACACTGTGGAGCGTGCACGAATCATTCTGGCTTGTCTGGAGGGCAAGGAGATTCAGCAGGTCGCTCGGGAACTGAGCGTCTCGCTCGCCACCGTTTCCAAATGGCGCCAGCGCTTCGCCCTGTGGGGATTGCGAGGATTACGTGATCAACCGCGACCGGGTAAGCCGGTCACGTATGATGCGGCGTTTCGCAAGCGGGTGCTGACCACGCTGGAGGAGCCACCGCCGCCCGGTATGTCCCACTGGGACGGACCGGCGGTGGCGGAGAGACTCGACGCCAGCGTGCACGCCGTCTGGCGCGTCTTGCGCCGTGAAGGAATCTACCTGCAAAGGCGGCGGAGTTGGTGCGTGAGTACCGACAAAGAGTTTGCTCCCAAGGCCGCTGACGTGGTGGGGTTATATCTAAACCCGCCGGTGAACGCCTTGGTGCTGAGCGTGGACGAAAAACCGAGCATACAGGCAATCGAGCGGGCCTCGGGTTATGTGGAGACCGACAGCGGCAAAGTAGTGCGCGGGCTGAAGAGCACATACAAACGCCATGGGACGCTGAATCTGTTTGCCGCCCTTGAAGTTGGCACTGGCCAGGTGAAGACGAAGTTTACGGAGTATAAGAAGCGGGAGGATTTTCGCAGCTTCCTTGATGACGTGCTGGCAGACCAGCCTCAGGGCAAGGAGATACACGTCATCCTTGATAACTACTCCCCTCACAAAGGAAACGACGATTGGCTAGCGAAGTTCGAGGGGCGGGTCCAGTTTCATTTCACGCCCACCTCGGCGAGTTGGCTCAATCAGATCGAAATCGTGTTCAGCCTGCTGCAACGCAAAACGTTAAACGGAGGAAGTTTCAAGACGAAGGATCAGTTGCGTGAAGCCATTGAAGCTTTCTTCAAAAAACACAATGAGCACGCCAAGCCGTTCCGCGGGAGGAAGCGTGAGGTTAAAGGCAGCCAGCTTCAAAATACAATCGTCACTTTACGCAATTAAACACTAGGTTGGGGCATCGTCACCAACGGATACGTGCTGCGCGCGTTGCGAGATTCGCAGCTTCTCCGGCGGCAGGCGTTCCTGGAGTTTGACCTGAAGGCGATGTTTGCTGGCGAGCGTTTCGCCGACTTCGCGCTCCTCTACAGGCTGATCCAGAGAAGCCGCCTACCGCACGGGGATGCCGATTCCAAGTCCTGCCTGCTGGAGCAATACTATCAGCACACCATTGAGCAGGGCGGGCGCGTCCGCGACAAGTTGCGCGAGGGAGTGGAAAACGCCATTGGCCTGCTGGGGAACGCGTTGCTAAGCCGTCCCGCAAACGATCCCCTGTTGCAGAGTGTGGAGAGCGGGACCGTCACCGCCAATAGGCTTTACCAGGAGATCCTGCGGCTCATCTACCGACTGCTGTTCCTGATGGTCACCGAAGAGCGCAATCTGCTCTCGCCAAATTCGGTGTATCGGGAGTACTACAGCATCGCCCGGCTACGATCCCTCTGCGAGCGCAGGCTGGCCCGCAACAACCACACCGACCTGTGGACGGGTCTGCAATCTACCTTCCGCCTGTTCCACAGTGAGCAATATGGCCAAGTGCTGGATGTGCCGCCCCTCAATGGGGACCTGTTTGACCTCAACCGGACAGCCGATCTGAATTTCGCGGTAATAACCAATCGTGCCTTTCTGGATGCTCTCTGGTGCTTGTCCACCTATCACGAGCAACCAAGTTCGCCACCCCGTCACATCAACTACGCGGCGCTGGACGTGGAGGAATTGGGCAGCGTCTACGAGAGTCTGCTGGATCTGCAGCCGATCTTTGGAAGCGAGAATGGCAAGGTTTCGTTTCGACTAGTGGCCGGCACCGAGCGGAAGACGACCGGCTCCTATTACACGCCCCCGGAACTGGTGGACGAACTGGTGAAGAGTGCACTGGTGCCAGTTCTCGAGGACCGCCTCAAGCAGGGCCGGACCGCAGAAGAAAAGGCGCACAAGCTGCTGGAGATCACGGTGTGTGATCCGGCATGCGGGAGCGGCCATTTCCTTCTCGCCGCGGCGCGACGACTCGCTCGGGAACTGGCCAAAATCCGTGGCGGGGAAGACGAGCCCAGCCCCGCACAGTACCGCACGGCACTACGCGACACCATTGCTCACTGCATTTACGGGGTGGATAAGAATCCGCTCGCAGTGGAACTGTGCCGTGTGGCGCTCTGGCTGGAAAGCCATGCGGCCGGCAAACCGCTAAGTTTCCTCGATCACCGAATTCTGTGTGGCGATTCCCTGGTCGGCGTGCTGGACCTCGCAGCGCTGGACAAGGGAATTCCGGATGATGCATTCAAACCCGTCACCGGCGACGATCGCGAAGTGGCCAAGGACGCGAAGAAGCACAACAAGCTGGCTCGGGAGCGTCTCAGTCGGGAGCAGGCGTTTGCGTTCACGCCGGTGGCGGATGTCGCCGCCATGGCCGCGGCCCGCCGGAATCTGACAGACCTCCCTGACGATTCGCCCGAGGTTATCCGCCAGAAGCGAGCATTGTTTGATCAGTTCCACTCCGGTAGCGGGTATAGCAAGGACAAAAGTGCAGCCGATTTTTGGACGTACGCCTTTTTCAGCGATCTCACCGAGGCCAATGTCGCACACGGCATCTCGACGACGGAGGCAGTCCGAGCCGCGTTGGAAGGCGGCCAACCGGACGTGCAACTGCTGGCTTCCGCAAACGTGGAAGCGGACCGGCTCGGGTTCTTTCACTGGCCTCTGGAGTTTCCCGAAGTGTTCGCCCGGGGAGGCTTTGATGTACTCTTGTGCAATCCGCCCTGGGAGATGCTCCAATTGGAGGAGCAGCAGTTCTTTGCCGCCAAAGATCTTGCCATCGCCAATGCGCCCAACGCAGCGGCGCGCAAGCGAATGATCCAGAGTCTCCCGCGGACCAATCCTATTCTCTGGCGTGATTACACGCAGGTGATGCACGACACGGACGCCCTGAGGAAGTACCTGCGTGAAGCTGGTCGCTATCCCCTTACCTCGGGGGGGCGCGGTAATTCCTCATCCTTGTTTGGCGAGTCATTCACAAGCCTGGTCGGGAAAGGTGGGCGGGTTGGGGCGGTTTTGCCCACGGGAATAGCTACCGACGACAGCAATAAGCGCTTCTTTGAGTGGATCGTAGCTGATCACCGTCTGGTTTCGTTGATTGGGTTTGAGAATGAAGCGTTCATATTTCCGGCGGTGCATCACGCCTTCAGGTTCTGCTTGCTTACCCTTTCCGGATCACCTGCGGTCGGTATCTCTCCAGAGTTCATGTTTTTTGCCCGGCACTATGACCAACTGTCTGATACTCGGAGAAGGTTCAGCCTCACCGCAGGTGATTTGCAGCAGGTCAACCCCAATACCCGCACGTGTCCGGTGTTCCGGACACTCGCAGACGCCCAACTTGCGCTGAGAATCTACCGGACGTTTCCGGTCCTGATGGAGGAGTCAGACTCGGGCAACACTTGGGGAATCACTTTTAAGCAGGGCCTGTTCAATATGTCCACCGACTCCCATCTCTTCAGGACGCGCGAGCCGTTGGAGGCCGAAGGATATAGGCTTTCTGGCAACCGATTCGTGAAAGCAGGCGGACCAGTGTACTATCCCCTTTACGAAGCGAAGATGGTGCACGCATTTGATCACCGCCCGGGCACGTTTGAAAGTGTTCGGGAGCATTTGCCGATCGCCCTACCGCCTCTTTCTGACGCCGAGAAGATGGACCCTGCAGCGTTGAGCTTGCCAACGATTGAGAATTTCGACTATTGCGAGTATTGCGAGTATTGCGAGTATGTGGTATTCTGATGTCATGAGGATAGCAGCCCGAGAGCCGATTACCCTGCCAGCAACTGAGCAGGTGCAGGTTCGCGATCTTGAAAGGATGCTCGACCTGGGTCCTCCAGCGTTGGTCAGTGCGTCCGGAGAACGGCTCGTCGTCCCTCCGACGGTATACGAAGTTCTCAGGAAGGTCGTCGGACTCATGGCAGAAGGCAAGTCAGTGACGCTGCTGCCGGACAATAAACTTGTTACCACACAGCGTGCGGCGGACCTGTTAGGCATGTCCCGGCCGTTCTTTATCAAGTTGCTCGAGACCGGCGCAATGGCCCACCACAGGGTTGGGAATCAGCGTCGCGTTTATCTACGAGACGTTCTTGAATTCGCCCGCAAGCGCGACGAGGAACGTCAGGCGGCTCTCGACGGTCTCTCCCGTCAAGCTTTTGAAGCTGGGCTGTACGACCGCAACGTAATGCCGGAAGGCGGCAGTGATGAGTGAGAGGGTCGGGTGAGAGCAGGCGTCAAGGTCGTTCTGGACGCCTGCGTCCTTATCCCGATGCCTTTGGCGGATACTCTGCTGCGTCTTGCCGGAGCGCGAAAACTGTACCTGCCAAAGTGGACCGATCAAATCATGAGCGAAGTGAACCGGAGCCTCGCGGAGAACTTCGGGTTGACGGATGAGCAAGTCGCCTACAGAGAGAGTGAAATCCGGCGCCACTTCCCGGAAGCGTGGGTGGAAGGCCACGAGGATCTCATTCCGGTCATGACAAACCATCCCAAGGATCGGCATGTCCTGGCCGCCGCCGCCCGGTGCAATGCGGAAGTCATCGTCACCCATAACCTGAAGGATTTCCCCAGAACAGCGCTGGAGCCCTATTCGATCGCGGTAATGGGGCCTAGTACGTTCCTCCGCAACCTGTATGACCTCGACCCCAAGTTTGTTGTGGAGACGCTTGAGCGGCAAGCTACGTCGATCAACCAAACTGTGGAGTACGTGCTCGATAGGTTGAGTATCAACGCACCCGGCTTCGTCAGTTTTTTCAAGACGATAGGCCTGCAGAGACCAGGAGGATCGGAGCGATGACCTGGAACGAGTTTCGCTGCCCCGCAAACCTTGCCCTTTTCTTGCCCTTTTCGTGCAACCAAAGTCTGCAACTGAGCGCATACGCATGCAAAGCCAGCGGCGCGCAACTCTTTGAAGACACAAGCTGAACTGGGACTATATGGAAGATCAGCATACCGGCGCAAAACCAGGCAAAATGGCTGTCTCCTGGTTCGGGACCAGGAGGTCGGTGGTTCGAATCCACTCGCCCCGACCAAATGTCCTTTTACATTTCAAATCACTACTGTCCGGCTAACACCCGCCTGCCCGACGGCAAGCCCCTCTGGTTCTGAGAGTTGCGCGAGATTTTGCATTGCCGCGATTTGAACGGCGACAGCCCCAAAGCGGGCTCCTGAGCGGGCCACAATGGTGCGTGAACCAAGGTCGAACCGTATTCTCTCAACTGCTGGGCTTCCTGCCGGACCGCGAGTTTCGCCGTTGCGTGGCGCGTTACGGCGGCGATGTGCGACCGCGAGGCTTCTCTTGCTGGGATCAGTATCTGTCGATGGCCTTTGCCCAACTCACTTATCGGGATGGTCTTCGCGACATAGAAGCATGCTTGCGCTCTCTGGGAGGCAAGCTCTATCACATGGGCTTCCACGGCCGAGTGTCACGCTCCACATTGGCCGACGCCAATGACGCCCACGACTGGCGCATCTACGCCGACTTCGCACAGGTGCTCATCCGCATGGCGCGACCGCTGTATGCCGCCGATCCCATCGGCGTGGATCTGGACCAGAGTTTGTACGCGCTGGACTCGACCACCATCGATCTGTGCCTGGCGTTGTTCCCGTGGGCCAAGTTCCGCCGGCACAAAGCCGCCGTCAAGATGCACACTCTTCTGGACCTGCACGGCAACATCCCCACGTTTATCCGCATCACGGACGGCAAGGTGCATGACGTCAATATCCTCGACGAGATATTTCCGGAGGCTGGGGCGTTTTACGTCATGGACAGGGGCTACGTCGATTTCGAGCGTCTTTACAGGTTCGCGCTCAGTTCCGCCTTCTTCGCTTCGTCGTGCGCACGAAATCCAACGTCCTGCTGCAGCGTCGCTACTCCCATGCCGTGGACAAGGCCACCGGCGTTCGCTCCAATCACACCGCCATTCTGACCGCCATCGATTCGGCGAAAGCGTACCCGGAGGCGTTGCGCCGCGTGAGCTACCTCGATGTGGAAACCAGGAAGCGATTCAAGCTTCTCACCAACAACTTCACTCTACCGGCACTGATCATCGCGCAGATCTACAAGTGCCGTTGGCAGGTGGAATTATTCTTCAAGTGGATCAAGCAGCACCTGCGCATCAAGGCCTTCTACGGTACCAGTGAGAACGCGGTAAAGACCCAGATCTGGATCGCAGTGTCAGTCTATGTCCTGGTAGCCATCGTTCGCAAGCGCCTGGGGCTGGAGGCGAGCCTCTACCAGATTTTACAGATTTTGAGCGTGCCGCTTTTCGAGAAAACGCCCATCTTACGGGCACTTCAGGCGTCCGACTTCGCGAACGATCTGGGCGCCTCCGCCAACCAATTGAGTTTGTTCGACTTATAGCCGGACACTAGTGATTCTCCACGCAAGATCACGCTGACTCCCCTTCAGTTGCTGGTGAACAAGATGGCGGAGGATAGGTACTCGAAATCCGCGGTCAAACATATTCGCAGGTACTTGAAAGCTTATTTCGAATATGCGATTGACGAAGACCTGATTCCCAAGAACCCCGCGCGGAAACTCGCACTGCCAAACATCCACAAAAAGCCTTGCGAAAGGTTTCTCACAGTCGAGGAGGTGCAAGCCCTCCTTACGGCGGCTTCGCCGCGGGAGCATCTCGTGCTGCGAATTCTTTGCTGTATGTGGCTTGCGTCCGGGTGAGGCTCTCGCGTTGCGCATCGACGACTTTGAAGGCAACCAACTTCGCATTGATGAAGCTCTGAAAAAACGGCAGTTGGCGTTGCAGTCGGCAAACGCGGCGTCATTGGTGACCTCCTGTCAAACCGGCAGTAAGCCACCCAGCCGAGTGGGCGTGGAAGCGTTCGCGCGCTGCGACGGCGGTGGCCTTGAGGAAGATACGTTAGAGGTCTTCACCGCCGACGAACCGGCGGCGGGTTCGGCCAAGTACGAGGAGACAGCCGTGGCGATGATCGCCCTGTTGAAGTACGGTACCGGAATGCCATTTAAGGGGCTGGAAAGACTGCAAGGCCAACTAGGAATGCCCTTACCGGCAACCACACAGTGGGAACTGATGGAAGCCGCCGCGAAACTGCTCCGCCCCGTGCTGGAAGAGTTGATCCGGCAAGCGGCGCAGGGCAGCGTGATGCACAACGACGACACGAAGCCCACTCCGAGATGCTCCAGTTCCCGAACGCGTGCTGGCTTGGCCCACGCTCGTCAGAACGGCCGACGTCTCGGCCGGCCGGCAACCGCAGTTCTCCACGCTGCGGAAATCCGGAAACTGCATCGGGGCGGCGCCAGCAAGTCGGAGATCGCCCGCCGCTTGCAGATCGGCCGCACCCCGGTGCGCCGCATTTTGGGCTGACCATTTTCCCCAAAGAAAATCGCGTCCGCAGCGATCCTACGCAGCCTCACCGAAAGGACACAGTATTCCGACGTTTAACTGCAATGCTCGTTGTACTGAAAAGCCGGAACCCATTGAAATTAAGCAGTCACGTTTCCGATCATAAAGTGCAGCGCGACAGCTACCCGGAGACTCGCAGCAGACGGGCACCAGCGTGGTCGGGGAAGGATCGATACTCTTTTTTCGACCTCATGCACTCATCGGACGATGCGCGCTTCAATATTGCCCGTCGCCGCGATAGGAGTAGTCGACGTCAAGGTGGTAGTCTTCGCGACGGTGTCTCGCGAAGCCGCCGGTGCGCATACGCTGCAAAAGGTCGTCCGCGATACGCTCCGACGAGCGTCCATCGCCGAAGGGATTCTCCCAAGCCGCACCGGAGAGCGATTCCAGCTTCAGGACCGGAATCGCCGGGTCAACGCCGCGGCCGGAGGGATCGGATTTATACTCGCGCCCACCTCGTAAACCTGAGGCCGTTCCGTGGAACGGCGCAGCACGAGGCCAATGGCGCGCCATTCCTGCGAGTCGCGAAGCCGCGTGAAATAACCGTTGGTCTCGACTGACTGTGGAAGCATTTGGCCTGACGGCCGCCGCGGATCCTCAGGTTTCATTGACCTTGGTCCTACCCCCGTCAGAGCACTCGCTCCTCACGCCCGTTAACGAGAACGATAGGCTGAGCCGGCCGGACAAGCGCAAGCACCAATCCGGGACCAAAATTAAGCGGCAGCGGGATTCCGGCATCCTTCAACAAGCCCATTGATAACGTGGTTCGTGGCGTCGTATTCCTGCGCTTGGACGTCATAAAAGAGCTGACTTGCCAGCAGAACGTCCGACGAGGTGAGAATTTGCTCCTTGACCGCCGTATGATCGCGCCTATTCACAATCGTCGGTTATCGCACGAACCAGATGGTTTAGCCGCACCGCCAGCTTGAATGGCGAGGACGGAAAGATAGTGAGACACTAATTGTGATGTCATTTCTCCAAGGTTGGCGGAAGCGGGAGGAGGTCACAGATCGCCGCGACAACCGAGCGGCGGAGGTGTCGCACTGGAACGATGTCGAGCGCCGCGCGGCCGGCGGCGAGCGTCTCTTCTGGCTGAATCACCCACGGGTGGCGTACCACTACCACGGCAAGGCACTGATCGAAGGACTGGAATGGCAGGATTGGATCATTGGCAAATTGTCCGGACCGGCGGAGATCGCCTTGGAACTGGGGTGCGGAAACGGGGCGGCCCTGGCGGAGAACTTGCAACGAGGATTGGCACGCAAGGGCGTCGGCATCGACCTGGACGTTTCGCGATTTACGGCCAAGGGGAACGTCGAGTTGAGGGCAAGCGACGTCAATACGATCAAGCTGGAACGCCGAAAATACGACTTGATTTACGCGCGCCAGAGCTTCCATCATTTCGAGGCTTTGGAACATATCATGGAACAGGTGAGCGCGGGACTCACCGATCGCGGCTTCTTCGTTCTCGACGAGTTCGTGGGCCCCAGCCGCTTTCAATGGACGGATCTCCAACTGAGTTGGGTGGAGCGGTTACTTGGACTGATGTCCAAAGATCTGCGGCGGTATGCAAACGGCGTCGAAAAACGCTCGGAAGGCCGCAGCACTCCCGAACAGGTTATCGAGGTCTGTCCCAGCGAGGCGATTCGCTCGGCGGATATCGTGACTGCGTTCTACCAACATTTCGAGGTCGTACGTCGCCAAAATCTCGGCGGGACAATTCAGCATCTTCTCTACTCGGGGATCGTCCAGAACCTGGCGGATGACGATCCGGAAGTGGATCGCCTGGTCGACTGTATCGATGGCATCGAGACCTCGCTCATCGCGGCGGGTTTGCTGCCGAGCGATTTTGCGCTTCTAATCGGACAGGGGAAATCGATTCGGTGAATTCGAACTTGCGTCCGTATCGCGCTTGTCTGCCTGTGGAGGACAGCAGCGAGGCCTCTTCAAGAAAGTTCCGTATTGGTACTGCCGTTGCCGTGACTGTGGTCTGACGTCGCTCGATCCTCTGAATGGGGGATCGATCGTTTCGTGCCCTCCATGCCGACATTCCGGGACGGGGGCTGTAGAGCGCCGCGGTGTGTCGCTCACCAAGATGGGGGCTGCCGCGCTGTTGGGGTGTTCTTCAAAGGCGCCTCGCAAAACTTCGCCGGCGTGAAGCGGGCCTCCTCGTACGCTGGCCGGACATTGGGCCGTGTCTGGTGGCGAATCCATGTCGTATTCCACTTCTGCTCAAAGTGCCTGCGGTTCGCCTCGAAAATTCGGTCATATTCTTCTTGAGCGAGCTTCGAAAAAGAGCCCTGGCCGAAATGATGCACGAAGCAGTCGTCAGCGGCGCAGACGCGGAATCCGCGCTTCCGAACGGCCTCGGCCAGATCGTCATCTTCAAACATGCCAATCCGGTAGCCTTCATCCAGTCCGCCGAGATCCTGGAACAGATCCCGCCGTATTAAAGCACAGAACAACGGCGCGACGCGCATATCGATTACTGAGCCGCGGTTCTCGCTGGCAATCCGCAGGGCGAAACTGCGCATGCTCCGCTCGTCGGTATACTCCACATTGATCTTCGCTTCATTGCCCGCGAAGTTGGTTACCGGACAGATCAGGCCGATTGATGGATCCAAGTCCAGATGACGCAGGAGATAAGCCAGCCAACCGGGGGTCACCATCGCATCGGCGTTGAGGAAAACCAAAAACTCACCGCTGGCGAACCTTGCGGCGGCGTTGTTCCCCCCGGCAAAGCCCGTATTGGAGGCCATCCTTACGACCGAAATACGATCATCTTCAGCTTTGAATTGCTCAGCAATACCTGCGCTTTCGTCTGTGGAGGCATTGTCGATGACGATCACCTCCATGGCGGGATAGGAAGTATCGACAGAAAGCGCGCGAAGGCACGGGCCGAGGAACTCGGCGCTGTTATGGGTGACAATCAGAACCGAGACCTTTGGAAAGCACTCCCGTATGGCCATGTCTAGGACTGACACGCGAGTCGGCCAGCTATTCGTTCGGGCGAAGTCGATTCGTCTCTCGCGGAGGGCCGCGTCAGATTCGGCGACCGCGGCGTCCAGCTTGGCGGCGAATTGCTCGCTGCCGCGGGCGAGATAGAGCAGATCCGCACAGGCGCGAAGTTCACCCATGTCCGTGGCTACCACCGGCTTGCCCTGCGAGAGGTACTCATAGAGCTTCACCGGATCGGTTGCGTGTGTAACCTGGTTCAGGAGGAAGGGTATGATACAGACATCGAAGCCGGCCAGCAACTGGGCCATCTGCTCGTAGGGGCGGGACCCGAGGAGCCATACATTGCGCAGCGATTCGAGAGCGGACGTATCTCTGCCAAATACCTGTCCTACTAAAATGAATGAATAGTCGGGGCGGGATTTGGCTACGTCGTACACCAGATCCAGATCGATCCAGTCCGCGATTGCTCCGAAGTAGCCGATTACCGGCCGGCGGCGGCCTGACAGTTCAGGCAAAGGTTCGGCGGACCTGAAGAACTCAAAATCGGCGCCATTGCGCACCAGCACGGGCGCCAGCCCTCGATCGGCGAACTTCTGTTTCAGTTTCCCCGCTGTAACGACGAGGACGTCGCACTCGGCGGCTAGTTGCGCCTCCTCCGTGCGATTAAAGTCGCCGAGGTTTTCGAAGGTGTCCCAGTCATCCATGCAATCGTAAACGATTACGCTGGATGCCTCGCGACGCAAACTCAAGGCCAGCCGCCGCCAGAACGGTAACTGGACCACGATGGCAGTTTCGGCGATGGCCCAGTCGCGATACAGGAGGTCCAAGCCCGCCTGGAATTCGCGAACCGTGGCGTCGGTTAGAATGGCCAGATACGGGTCGCACTGTGGGGCCCGTACGCGGACCTCCCAGATTCCCTCGCGCAGTGGGACAACGCGATAGGGCTTCGGAGAATTCGGAGGCAACACTTCGGTGGCGGTTACCCAGAAGACCCGATGGCCTCTGCGCGCGAATTCCGAGGCGATCTGTTGGGGACGCTGGAACCGGAAACCAAAATCGATGATCGCCAGGACGATCACGTCATAGCGGCTGGGCGGCGGCTGATTGGTCGACAGCGTCGAGATTCCTTCCGATGGCCCGCTCTCCGGCCGCGGCGGCAGGTAGTTTTTCAGCGACGGAAACGACAACTCATAATTGCCGATCGGCGGGCGAGGACCCAATAGCAATCGAATGCGGCCCTTCCAACCGTAACGGACAACCATCGCGTAGGCCCGGCGAACAGCAAGCATCAGTTTCCAGGCCCTCTGCCCGCGATAGACGTCCAAGGTGCAGTCGAACACTTCAGAGTATCGTTCAGCGGCAGTATACACCGCAGCGATGCGCCCCTCCGCCTCGGCCAGGCTCTTGGCCAGCGCCTGGGCGCTCGACCAGCGCCGCCACGCCAGCGAAGTTCCTTCCAGAAAAACCGGATCGAGGTCATATTCGGCACGGCCATGATTCAGGAACCATTCGATGAATCGGACTCGGTCCTGCGAGCCCGGATCGGGAAAAGCGGCTCTGAGATCCGCTCTCTGCAGATGCAGAAAGGCGGCAAGATGCGTAATCGGAAGTTCCGTGTAGTGTTCCACCGCCGAAATCTCGGCAGGGGCATTGAGCCAGGAGAAAAAGGACCCGAAGCCGGTCGATGTTAGGGCGCGAAACCATTTCATTCGCAGTTGAGGGTCCGCCGAGCGGTAACACTCCTTGAGGATCGGAACAATCGGCGTGCCGTTATCAAAGCACTCCGCCGATGGAAAAGTCATCGTATCTATGTCGCTGTAGTTGTGGCATCGGATCGGCGGCAGCGTGGCGCCCAGGTATGTTTCGGGACTGGTACGGATGCCACCGACTGACTCCTGAAATGAACATTCCTGCCGGATAAGATCTTCCAGGGATTGGGAGGTCACCGGGAGGTCCCATTGCAGCATCACCCGCTGGCAGACAAGGGCAATTCCGCGTTGCGGGATATCGGCGGGAGCCGCGATGCTATGAACCTGGATGAAAAGACCGAACAACCCTCGAAACACGACAAACGGCAAGGCGAGCGGCCCGGCTGCGATCCACTCCTGATCAAACGGCTGTAACTGCCCGCTTGGAAGCAGCACGAGGTTTGACGGCGTGCAATCCACCAGTCCCGGCGGAAGCAGCGCTTCCCACGCGCTGGCCGATCCGCCAGGCAACGCCTGCGACTTGAGGAAGTCCAGCCAAGGACGGCCCCAGTCCGCAATATCCCTTTCTTTCCATCCCGGGCGATTGACAACCTCAAGGAACCCAGACAGCAAGAGGCGCCCGTGTATCAATTGCTCATCGAGGAGCAATTGTGAATAAGGTTCGCCCGGCGGTGCTGCGGCAGCAAAGAGCTTTCGGCGGCGAACCAGAATTCCATCGCTGGACCTCTCGACGATGCTCTCTTTCGCATACTCTCGCCGTCTCACGTCCGCATAGAAATACACCAGTCGGTCGTGATTCAAGACTTCCGCGGGCGACGGCCGGGCGGTGACCAGGAACGAATTGGCCATTTCCTCGAGCAACCCGTTTCGGATGATGGCGGGCCAGCACATTTCCTCGGAAAACAGCCTTTCGTAACGCAGGCTGCCCTCCGCTACCGCGGCGGTCCAAACGATTTCGGCAAGATTCTCGCCCAATTCGCGAATTGCCCGCGGGTGCACGATAACCCTCGGGAATTTGTAGTCTGGAAACGGATAGAGAAAGTCGCAATATGGGAAACCGGCGTCGCGGAGAAGCTGGGTAAGTTCAGCCCGGCCGAGCGTCATGGGACCCTCCGATCCACGAGCGCCGTTCATATTGGCAAATGGCACGCCGATGTGATCTTCGGGAGCGCCAGCGAAGTACTTCAGTCCCAGAAGATTCTCGATTGCGAGGATCAGCGCACCATTGGGGAGGAGGAAATCGCGGCAGATTCGCAGCAAACGCAACCGAGCCTCGCTGCTTTGCAGCAGGCGCGTACTGTACTCCAGGACACCAACGAGCGTAGCGACATCGAACGGAACCGGAGGGCGAAACTCTTCGATTGGTGTGCAGAAAACAGAGACGTTGGGAAGATCGCGGCAGCGCTCGGCACAAATCTCCGCTCGGCGCCTGCTGCCTTCCACCGCCCAAACTTCCGCTCCGAGTTCGCCGATAAAACGAGCCTCAGCGCCGCATCCGGCGCCGACGACGAGAACGCGGCCATGCAAAAGGCCGGTGAGTGGCCGCAAGAGGTTCGCCCGCTGCGAACTTAGATGGTAGCGAGAAGGAAAATCGGTAATGGCATGTGCGAGTTCGAGCGACCCCACCGCCCGATCGAAGGCCCCGCGCAGGACATCTAGTAACCGCGATTCGACTTCATCGCCATCCGAATAGGGTATATCGCGGCGAGTGCCAAGCGGGAGATAGACACCGCTCACCGGATCGCGGGAACACGCTTGTTCTTTCCATAATTCCGCCTTCGGCGCAAAAGTGCCAGGATCGTACGAATATTCCATTCTTGACGTATCATTATAGCTTCCGGCAGGTTGCCTCGACAGACGGGAATAGGAATCCAGGAGGAAGCCCCTTCGCTGGGAAAGCCGGTCCTGGTATTGCGCGAGAAAACCCGGGCAGCCTTAAACTTGGTGCGGATCCAGCAATGACAATGACCGAGCGTGGAAATAGGCATCGTAAAATGGTAGTCTGGTCTTTTGCTCTAATGAGGTCCGCCGCCGGCGCGTGCCCCAATTCTCCAGGCAGACGTCATTTTTGTCGTGCGATAGCGGCTCAGGATTCTGGTGTTCAACCGTTGGAACGTAGGGAGGGCAGAAATGCGTTTTGAGGGCAGGACTGCCCTAGGATCCCGCGTATTCAGCGGTTTGGCTCCACTCAAGGAGTTGGTACGCCCGTACTATCTGAAGTGGCTATACTTTCGTTGGAAGAAAGAGAATTACCCACGATCTTTCAAAAAGTGTTGGGAATACCCCACCACGGGAATCGCCGCTTTCCTGGAAAGATCCGAATCGGAGCAAGGTAATCGCCGCGATCTTGTATTCCTGCCGATGGCTGATTGGCACTTGTATACGCAGCGGTCGCAGCATTTCGCCACATCGCTAGCCTCAATGGGCTACCGCTGCTTCTATGTGAATCCACATCTAGGGAGGGAGTTTCCACAGACCTATTTCAATAGCCCGAGCGTCCTCGTTTCCACGCTCGGGCAGCGACTGCTGGAGCTGCATATTCACCTCCTTCTCGAACCTGTTTTTCATTGTCGGCGATTGCGATCGAACGAGACTGCCATCATTACCAATGCGATCGAGACCGTTCTGGGTACCGCCTCCTCGGCCCGCCCAGCCCTGATCGTCAGTTTTCCCGTCTGGCAGGACGTCGCATTTCAACTCCGCGAGCGACTGGGCTGCAAAGTGATCTATGATTGCCATGATCTCATGGCTGGCTTCGAGGATATCTCGGAAGACCTTCTTGAAGCGGAACAGCGGCTCTTCACCGATTGCGACTTGATCGTCTTCTCGGCAAGACAGCTTATGGAATCCATCCTGGGCCAGCACCCGGGACTCCGGGGTAAAGCCGTGCTCATGCGCAACGCGGTTGACTTGGCCGATTTCCCGGCATGCGTTTCTCGTGATGGGAGCAATGCCCGGGGCGCACAGAAGGTGATTGGCTATGTGGGCGCCTTGAACTCTTGGTTTGACACAGAATCGGTGAGACTGGCGGCCCTGGCACACCCTGAATTGCGCTTCGTATTGGTCGGGCCAGTGGCTTCGCGGAAGCTGGACGTCCTTCGCAGTATTCCGAACATTCTGTTCCTGGGACAGGTACCGTATAGGGAGGTAGCGTCGCACCTCTCCAAGATGGATGTCGCGATCATCCCGTTCCTAAGCTGTCCGTTGACGCTGGCGACGAATCCGATCAAGCTATACGAGTATTTTGCGTGCGGTCTGCCAGTCGTCAGCACCCGCCTCCCGGAAATGGACCAGTTTCCGGGTTTGGTTTATCTTGCGGATAATCCAGATGAGTTTTTGGTTCAAATCGAGAAAGCGCTGCAAGAGGACGATCCCGCGCTGCGGAGCCGCCGTCGCGATGTTGCACGCCAGGAAAGCTGGATGGCACGTTGCGCACAATTGGTTGAAGAAATTCGAAAGCTCGATGCTTAATCGCCTGTTATGCCAGCTGACAGATCCTCTCCATTCACCATGAGTTTACAGGGGAGGAAGCGCAATCCGTGGAGGAAGGTACCGTGAGCCATTTGCGGTTTCTTGGAGTATTGCTTTGTTACAACGATGGCGATCTGCTGGAGGATTCCATCACCTACCTTCTCGGCCAACATCACGATCTGATCGTCTGGGACCACGGCTCCACGGATCAGACCGCGGCGGTAATCCAACGCTTCCGGAGCGATCTGCTGGAGACTCGCTACATCCCGAGAGAGTTCGATTTCTACGAGCTCTATCCGGCTATGTCGCGCCACCTTATGGAGGGCTGGACGCGGGCCTATGACTGGATCTCGTGGCCCGACCAGGACGAGTTCCTCGAGGGGCCGTCCCGCAGCATGCCGTATTGGCGGTGGCTGGAAGAGCTACACGAATCGCCGTACGATTGGGCCCAGTTCAATAATTTCAACTACTGGTTCACCAGTGCGGACGCCCCGAATTGCGGGGCCGCGGTGGAACGTGTGCGCCACTACTGTCTGTTCCCGGATTGCGCCCCCCGCATCCGGTGCTGGCGGGCGGCGTCAACCAATATCCGCCTCTTCAACCATAATCCGCCGCTTGGGAATCCGTCCCCAGTTCGGTTCAACTTGCGGCACTACCCGATGCGTTCGGCGGCGCAGATGCGCAGGCGGATTCTGCGGGACCGCGCTGGGCTGCGTCGCGGTTCACAAAACTTCCATTACGACAACATGAGGGGCCGTCTCGATCGGATCGAGGTCGGCGCCGATCAGTTGCATTTTGACGACGGCCGGTCGGAGCTGAACCCCGAACCGATTTTCAACTGGTGGTCGATATACGGGTAGTGGGATCGTGGCCGTGACCCGTTTCGAGTGGTCCAGCAAACCAGGAAACAATCTCGTCTCGGACGTTCCCGATGGTCTTCGGCAACCGCTCGGGGCGTGTCACGAAATCGGTGTAGTCGAGGCGGGTATACCGCTCGACATACTCGTTGCGACGGCTCGCCAGGATCGTGGACGTGCGATCCAACTGGTTTACGATGCAGAGTCCCGTGGGGCCAGTGCGCACCGTGACCATTCTGAGATCCGGGCGCTGCTCTTTGAGGCAGACCGCTAGTTTCCAGACATCGCCGCTGTAGAAATCGGTGGTGCGTTGCCTTTGAGATGTGAGGGCATCGAGCGGCAGGCAGTCGTGAATGAGAATCGCCGACTCTGGCCCAGCGATCCGCTCGAGATGGATGAAGTCCTGGAGCGCTTGTTCCCACAAGTGCAATCCGTCGATGAAAGCGAGACCGAATGCTGGGACGCCGAGCGTCTGGCGCAAGTCGTGGCACTCGAAGAATTCGTCGCTGGTCATGGGGAAGATTCGCTCGTTCGAGCGCGCGCCGCCGATCAGCGCGGGGGCGGGATCGATACCGAGTCGGAGCGTAACGGGGAGTGCCTGGCGCAACGATACGCCGTTGCGGACTCCGATTTCGATGTAGGTTTTCGGCTGAAGAATTTCATGGATCCAGCGCAGTACAACGTAGTAGTCCGAGCCGGGCAGTTTTGCCGCCGCCTGCTCGAGGTGCGTTCGGAGCAGGCGCTCATCGTAGAAGCCCGGACCGGACATTGGTGGAGTAGTCGGCAACTGTTCAGCGTTTCGGTCTGACATCTGCAGATCCTCAGGTCAATGTTATCAGGCGGGTCGCGGCTTTGGCGAGCTGATGGACTAGCCCCAAGTATGCGCCTGAATGACGGTGCGATCGGAGCGAACGCCCGTGGCCTTGTCCACGGCATGGGAGTAGCGACGCTGCAGCAGGACGTTGGATTTCGTGCGCACGACGAAGAAGGCGGAACTGAGCGTGAACCTGTAAAGACGCTCGAAATCGATGTAGCCCTGTCCATGACGTAAAACGCTCCGGCCTCCGGGAATATCTCGTCGAGGACAGATCTCGGTGCCCTGATGAACGCTTCGGTCGCAGAGCGAAAACCCTCGACTACAAACAGCAACTCCCAGAGTTTAGTGACGCCGGGAAAAGGAAGCTGCTAGCAGACGTTTCATCATTTGCTAACACCGCAGGCGGAGATCTGGTTTTCGGCATGACTGAAAGCGCCGGCGTGCCGACAGGCGTACCTGGAGTGCGGATTGGAGACACAGACCGAGAGATTTTACGGTTCGACAGCATCATCAGAGACGGGCTGTCGCCCCGCATTCGGCATACGACAAGGGCGGTGCCTCTGACGAATGACCGTCATGTCCTGTTTTAGTATGCTGGATTGGCGAACGGGGCCAACGCCGCGCAACGATATCGCCTAATATCGGCAGCCCCGCCTGTGCTACAGAAGGAGAGTCTCGATACGGTGCGCGTGGACCATGTTTTCGCAGGGTGACCAGGCGAAGACCGTGAACCGACCATCCTGAGAGGCAACCAGCGCCACCGCGTCGCGCTGGTCGCGTACAAACTGTGCCGCCGAAAGGTGACGCGTGCCTCCGAGTTGTGCCGGCTCGACCACCTCGGCACGGGCACCTTCGATCGGCTCCGTCACGATCACCTCAGCCACCTGCGACGACCCGTCGCGACGCACGATCTTAGTACCGAATGCGAGCACCTCATACTGGTCGGTGATCACGGTCGCGCCATCCACCGCAGTCAAACCGGCGACACCGTCAACGGCGCGCCGGAGCGCATCCAACCAGCGGCCGTCCGGATTCTCGCCAACGCGGTTCTTCATCACCTCGGCAAGCGCGGAGAACGGTGGCGCCACTGCGTACAGGACTGGCTGCACCACCGATTCCCGCCACAACTCCGTTTTCGAGGGCACGACAAGTAGCGAGCCGCCGCGGCCGTGGGCACGCATCGAAACCGCAAGATGGATAAGCGCGCTCACAGATCCGCTGGATGCGTGCTGGGTATCGAACCCAAGCAGCGAGGTCAGGAGGTCGGGGCAGTCCGGCAGGTGCGCAGACTCTTCGTCGATTATTTTGATCTCGTCGCCTTGCAATACGGCCACATTCACGAACTTTTCGGATTCGTCGGCGCGGCTCGTCTTGACAACCAGCAGACCGGGCGCGACCACCTCCAGCACGAGGCAAGAGGCAGGCAGGTTACGAGTGGCGCCCCAAACGAAGAACTGCTCACCGTTCCGCCAGACGCCGAGGTGAATGCCAGGGCGCTCCACTGCGGGCGCAAGCCGCGTGAGGGGCTGCGCCGCGAGCGGTAGCCGCCGCTCGAACATGAGGGCCCCTTTCACAGTTTCCGGCGCAACGAGGGCGAGCGAGATGCGCGGCATATAGCCCTCCTCGCGCCGGAGGCTGGCCCAGAAAGCCGCATCGATGATTGCCTCGATCGCCGCGATGTCGGGAGACGGCGCCGTTTTCATGCCCCGGTGAGGCGAAGACGCGACGAGGTGTCGTGCGAAATGTGCACGGATTCGGGCAGCGACGGCCCTCGCCGCCGGGTATGCGGGCTGGGTCATCGAGTGACTCCTGGGCGTGAGTGCGCGGCTTCCGGTCGCATTCCGATCCTAACTTAATACGTTATCGCAAGTGCGAGATCCGCACCCGCCCCCCGTTCTGCGTTATTTGATAGCCTCTTGAATTATGGGATTTAGACCCTCTGTGGCGGCACTGCCGACTCTGGCGGCCGATCGCTCCCGCGCTGCTCGGCGCATGCTCCTGTTTGTGTTGCTCGCGCCGTGCGCGCTTGCCGCGGTACCGCCGACGACAACGGAGCGGCTCCAAACCCTTGCGCAATCGATTACGTTCGGCTGGGCAAAATCGCACCCGCTCGTGGCGACATCTCTTGGCCTGAGCGACGAAGACGGCCAGCTCGACACCCCGTCTGAAGCCGAGAATGCTCGCGATCTCGCGATGATCCGCGGCTGGGAGAACGAGCTCACGTCAATACCGCTCGATGGCGCTTCGCTCACGGATGTGGACGACGCCAAACTGCTCCGTGCACTGCTCGTTGGCTATGAGCGACAGTACCTTGTCTACAGGACCTACGAAAAGGACCCATCCGGGCCCTCGCTGGCAATCATGGGCGCGATCTACACGCAGTTCCTCCACCTGCCAATCGCAGGCACCGCGGGTGCCACCAAAGCCGACGTCGGCACCGCGTGGCGGAAGATCACGGAACGTCTCGCCGGCGCGGCCGCGTACATCGCGGCGGGCAACGCGCTGGTCACCCGCCCAGGCCACCTTTATGGCGTCACGGGAGCGGAGCAGCTTGCGGGGGCGCCGGGCTTGCTTGGCGGCCCGTTGACGGACGCCGCGAGGGAGCAATTACCGGCCGATCGCTTCGCGGCATTCGTCAAGGCGCGGGACACGGCGCTGGCTGCGATGGCACAGACGAAGAAGTACATCGACGAGCATGCGGCATCGTGGCCCGAGAACTACGCGATTGGACGCGACGCTTATGATGCGATGCTCCGCGACGAGCAGCTACTGCCGTTCCGCTCCGACGACATTGAGCGCATGGCGCGCGACGAACTTGCCCACGGATGGGCCGTACAGATGTGGGTGGAAGGACTCGCCGCCGAGCGTGGTACGCCGATCGGGCCGGGGAGCGGCGGTGGCCTCGCGCCCGGGGGTGCCGCGCTCATCGACTACTATCGCGCGCGTATCACGCAACTGCGGGAGTTCGTCTCGCAGCATCACGTAGTCGACGTGCCGGAGTGGCTCGGGGAGATGGCCATCATCGAGACGCCGAAGTTTCTGCAGCCGGTGTCGCCGGGCGCTTCCATGAATCCGCCGCTGTTGTTCAGCAAAGGCACAGCCGGCTTCTATTTCATAACACCTCCGACGTCGCTTGCGGAGGCGGCAAAGAAACTGGATGCCAATCAGGACTTCGACAGCGATCGCATCCTCTCGACGGGGGCGCACGAAGCGATACCGGGCCACTTTTTGCAGTTGTCGATCGCGCGTCGCCACCCGGACTTCGTCCGCAAAATCCAGGCAAGCGGTGAATTCATGGAAGGCTGGGCGTTCTATGGCGAAGAACTCTTCGTGCAACTCGGTCTCTATCGCGACGATCTCGATGGGCGTTACTTTACGGCGCAGTGGGAACGCGTGCGTGGGGCCCGAGCCATTGTCGATCCAGAACTGGCAAGCGGGGCTTGGAGCGTAGATCAAGCGGTTCAATTCTTCGCGCACGAGACCGGCTTCTCGGTGGAGCAGGCGAAAGCGGCCATCGCCGCAATTGCCCTTGGACCGGGTTATTTTATTGCCTATACGGCGGGTCGCGCCCAGATAGAAGAACTGCTGGCAGAGTACCGCGCTAAGGCGGGCTCTGGCGCCTCGCTGCGCGACTTCCACGATCGGCTCCTCTGCTACGGGTCGACCCCTATCTCCGTTATGGGCCCCGAACTGCTCGCGGATCTTGCGAAGCCGCTCGTTGAGGTTCGCGCCAATGCCGCTTACTGAAGCTCCAGAGCCGCCTGCAACATGGCCCTCGTGTACGCCACGCTGTACGTAATTCCGGTGGGGCCCCCGCCGCCGGGGTAGTAGCCGAGTTGGCCGCCGGGCGCGATGCGGTCCCGGTCGGTGTCGAGCGCGCGCGGATGCTCGGGGTAAATCGTCCCGGTGTACTTGTTCCGCACCAGAGCCTTCATCACGCCGAACATATTGGCCATGCCCGCGTCGATGAACACTTCCTGGTATTTCTCATAGGGCTTGACTACCAGCACGTTGCGGTAGTGGCAATGGTTGATGCGCTTGCGGCTGGCGAAGTAATCGGCCACCTGCACCGGGTCCTCACCCATCTCACGAGTGACGCCGCAATCGAAGGTGATGCCGTTGGCGGGGCTGTTGACGATTTCAATAAGATGCTTCCAGCCGGCCACGGTTCCCATGATCTGCTGGGACCCGCGGCTGATGGGTGCCGGGGGATCGTTG
>Ga0182016_10000128_pt1 | contig 85693 bp, 88 predicted proteins | sample 712S2MmetaG_FD_120491 | JGI IMG/M metagenome (GOLD analysis project Ga0182016, IMG submission 120491) | Permafrost microbial communities from Stordalen Mire, Sweden - 712S2M metaG | ecosystem: Environmental > Terrestrial > Soil > Wetlands > Permafrost | place: Sweden: Stordalen | collected...
CACGTGCTGCGGCGAGTTTTGGCCCACCGGCAACGCGCCGGTAATGGCTTCGCTCGCGAATTCGTTGCCGAAACCGCTACTGTAGGTTCCCACTCGTTCTTCGATCACGGTGACGTCCTCCACTGGCGGGATTCGCGCCGCGCGGCGGGCGGCCCCGTGCTGCGGGGCGAATCCCCGACACGATGTCGACCACCATTTCTATCGAGAGCCGCGACGGCCGCGCCTTCGAGGCGTACCTTGCACTGCCGCCGTCGGGGCCGGCCCCGGCGATCGTGATCGTGCCCTCGATCTTCGGGATCACCGACGCCTTCAAAGTCTCCCTCGATCGCTACGCGAGCAAGGGCTTTGTCGTTGTCGCCCCCGACGTTTTTTGGCGCACGCATTCGGGTGGGCTCGATCACGCGCGCATGGCCGAAGCGCAGGCGCGCATGAAGGCCTACGATTGGGATGACGGCCTCGACGATTTGCGCCGCACGGTCGACGCGCTCAAGAACGTGCCGGAGTGGAACGGCAAGTTCGGCATCTTCGGCTTCTGCTTCGGCGGCAAGCACGCGATCCTGGGCATCACCCAGCTCGGAGCCGAGGCCGGCGCGACGTTCCACGGCACGCAAATGCACACCGTACTCGACGAAGCCGTAAAGGTCGACAAACCGTTCAGCTTCCACTACGGCAAAGACGATCACGTGGTGCCGATGGACACGGTCGACGCGATCAAAGCAGCGTTCGCCGGTAAAGACGGCGAGATCTACGTGTATGAAGGCGTCGGGCACAGCTTCGCATTGCCGGACAATCCGGGCTATCACGCGGAGGCCGCGCGCCTCTCCGAAGAGCGCGCGCTGGCCGTGTTCGACCGCCTGAAAGAAACCGCGCTTGCCTAAATACATCGGCGCAGCGCTCCCGCGTCTCGAAGACAAACGCCTCATCACGGGAACCGGCCGCTACACCGATGACGTGCGGATGCCCGGATCGGCGCACGCCGCCTTCATCCGCTCGCCCTACCCGCACGCGCGCATCGGGGCGATTCATATCGAGGCCGCGCTTGCCGCAACCGGCGTCATTGCCGTGCTGACCGCTGCCGACTATCTCGCCGACGGCCATCGCGCCGTCGCGCACGTACCGAACCCGGCCGACGCGATCGAGTGGCAACGCCCCGGTTTCGTTTCTCCCGAAGGCACACCGCCGGTTGCCGACGTTCCCCAACTGCCGCTGGCGTACGACCGCGCGCGGCATGCCGGCGAAGCCGTGGCCGTCATCATCGCCGAAACGGCGGCCCAGGCGCGGGATGCCGTGGAACTCGTCGACGTCGACTACGAACCGCTGCGCGCCGTCGTCAACGCCATCGATGCGCTCGAACCCGATGCTCCGCAGATTTGGGATCAGGTCGCGGGCAACCAGTGTCTCGATCTCACGTTCGGCGACGAAACAGCGACCGATGCTGCGTTCGCCCGCGCCGATCTCGTGGTCGAGCGCACCTTCGAGAACCATCGCATCGTCACGTGCCATATGGAGCCGCGCGCTGCGGTTGCGTCATACGATGCGGCGAGCGGCGACTACACGATCGTCGCCGGTAACCAGGGCGTGATGAAGTACCGCGTCTCGATCGCCGCGGCGCTCGGCGTCGATGCGGCGCACGTACACGTTACGTCGCCCGACGTCGGCGGCGGCTTCGGTTCGCGGACGAACTTGCATCCCGAACCGCTCGTCCTTGCCTGGGCCGCCAAGCGTCTCGGCCGCGCGGTGCGCTGGACGAGCGACCGCAGCGAAGCCTTCGTCACCGACTTCCAGGGGCGCGACATCATCGATCGGGCTTCGATCGCGCTTGACGCACGCGGCCGCGTGCTCGCCATGCGCGCGACCATGACCGGCAATATCGGCGCCTACACCGTCGGCTACGCGCCGCTGCAAAACGCGTACCGCATCGCGACCGGCGTCTACGACATCCCGCAAGCCGTCATCCGCGCGCGCGGCGCGCTGACCAACACGACGCCGACCGCACCGTTCCGCGGCGCCGGTCGTCCCGAATCCACGCACGCGATCGAACGGCTGCTCGACATTGCGGCGGGCGAACTCGGACTCGACCGCGTTGAGATCCGCCGCCGCAACATCGTGCGCACGACGCAACTGCCGTATCGCACGGCCGTCGGGCTAACGCTCGATTCCGGCGACTTCGAAGACAACATGAATCGCGCGCTCGCGCATGCCGGCTGGGCGAATTTCGAATCGCGCCGGGCAGCGAGTGCAGCGCAGCACAAATTACGCGGGATCGGCTTTGCCAATTACGTCGAAGCGCCGGTCGGCGCGCCGCGCGAGCGGCTCGTACTCAGCGTCCACGGCGACGGTCGCGTCGAGATCGCAACCGGGACGCAGTCGACGGGCCAGGGTCACGAGACGTCATTCGCGCAGGTTGCTGCCGATTTGCTCGACGTACCGATCGAAACGGTAAAGCTCGTGCAGGGCGACTCGCGCGCGATCACCGTCGGCGGCGGGACGCACTCGAACCGCTCGATGCGCATCGTCGGGACGCTGCTGGTCGAAACGTGCACCGAATTACGCGAGCGCGCGCGCGCGATTACCGCCGCGCATCCCGGCACGCCGGACGATCTTTTCGCCATTGCTGCGGTGGCCGAACGGATCGGCGAACCGCTCGTTGCCGATGCCGACTTTAGCGGACGGATCGCCGCGCACCCGACCGGCTGCGCCGTCTGCGAACTCGAAATCGATCCGCTCACCGGCGTCGTAACCGTCGAACGCTACGCGCAAGTCGATGATGTGGGCCAGCCGATCAACCCGCTCATTCTCGACGGTCAAACGCACGGCGGCATCGCCATGGGAATCGGACAGACGCTCTACGAGCAGTTGCACTTCGACCGCGAGTCGGGGATGGTCTCGGGCGGCACGTTCATGGAATACGCCGTGCCGCGCTCGTTCCACGTTCCGAACTATACCGTCGAACTCCGCGAACATCCGACGGCCGGCAATCCGCTGCGCGTGAAGGGCGGCGGCGAAGGCGGCGTGACGCCGGCGCCGGCAGCAATCATCAGCGCGATCTGCGATGCCTTACGCGATTACGGCATCGACCATATCGAAACGCCGGCGACGCCGGAGAAGATCTGGCGCGCGATGAACGCCGCGCGCGCATCAACGCCAGATCTTCGCATCGCTGCGCCGGTTTAAGCGGCGACGACGCCTTCTTCGGCGTCTTGCTTGTCGAGGCTCGGCTGCTTCTCGACGATCACCCAGGTATTCGCCGTTTCGCGCTGCGCATCCGAGATGTGGCTCTTCGCCCAGGCGAGAATCGCTTCGTCGGTATCGATCGTCTTCAGCGCGGCGTCGAACTGCTCCGAGGTGATGCCCCAACGTTCGAACACGCCACGGTCGATCGGACAGGGATAGATATAATCGAAGATCGTGTCGTCGCGTTTAGCACGCGCCTTGTCGAACACGCGGGCAAGCCAATAGAAATCGCCGATGCGATCGCGCCCACGGCGCGGGAAGTCTTTTCCACTGCGAAAATCGGTAGCCATATGATCCTCTCCTGTAGGTCGTAGTCGCTTGAACCGAGGCCGCCGTCAGCGGGGTTGCAGTGCCGCCTCGACCGCCCGCCGGACGAAGACGTCCGCCATGGCGGCGCGGTACTCACCCGAAGCAAACGTGTCGCCCCGCGCATCGATGCCCGCAGCCGCATCCCGGCAGGCGGCATCGAGGGCCGTTGCGTCGCCCGTCTTCACGCCCGCCAGCGCCGCCTCGACGCCGTGGGCGCGGAACGGTGCGTCGCCGACCCCGGTGAACGCGACGCGCGCCGCATCGATGCGGCCGGCGGCAAGGGTCAGCTTGACGGCGGCGCCGACGACCGCGTAGCCCGATGCCGGATGATGGAACTTCGCGTACGCGGAATTGGGAGCTGCAGCAAACGCGATGGACGTGAGCACTTCGCGCGGGTCGAGTGCCGTTTCGAACATGCCGATGAAGAACGCGTCGGCGCCGACGTCGCGCGTCCCGTTATCGCCGGTCAGCGTAAACGTTGCATCGAGCGCGAGCATCACCGCCGGATAGTCGGCTGAGGGGTCGCCGTGCGCACACGCGCCGCCGACCGTACCGCGGTTGCGCACTTGCGGATCGCCGAGTTCGTTCGCGGCTTGCCAGAGAACGCGTGCGTGTTCGGCGAGTTCGCGGCTGGCGGCGAGCGCGGCGTGCGTCGTGAGCGCGCCGATGTCGATGCGTTTACCGTCGTGCGCGATACCGGTAAGGCCGGGGATCGAGCCGATGTCGATGATCGTGCCCGGCGTTGCGAGACGTAGCTTCATCATCGGGATCAAGCTGTGTCCGCCGGCAAGCAGCTTCGCCTCGTCGCCGTGTTCTTCGAGTAGACGCAGCGCATCGGGAACGTCGCGCGCGCGAACGTAGTTGAAAGCGACGGGAATCATGCGCCGCGCACCGCGGCCGCCGCTACCGTCACGGCCTTGACGATGTTTTCATAGCCCGTGCAGCGGCAGATGTTGCCCTCGATGCCGGCGCGTATCTCCGCATCCGACGGATCGGGATTGCGTTCGATCAAATCGATCGCGCTCATGATCATGCCCGGCGTGCAGAAACCGCACTGCAAGCCGTGCTGCGTCCAAAACGCTTCCTGCATCGGATGCAAGTCCTCGCGCGTGCCGATCCCCTCGATCGTCGTCACCGCGCGGCCTTCGGCTTGCACCGCGAACATCGTGCAGCTCTTCACCGACACGCCGTCCAGCAGCACCGTACACGCGCCGCAGCTCGACGTGTCGCAGCCGACGTGCGTGCCGGTCAAGCCGAGCCCTTCGCGCAGCGCCTGCACGAGTAAGAGGCGCGGCTCGACGTCGAGCGTGCGCTCGTCGCCGTTCACGCGGAAAGTAACGTTCATTCATTGACCGTTCTCCGCAACGGCGGCGGGATCATGGGTCCGGTACGCGAAGCCCGATTCGCCATGCAAACAGCCTCCCGGCCCCCGGTCCACGGCGTGGACACCGAGCGCTTCCGCTTGCGTTCTTTCATCGAATCGCTCGAGGGGACGGACGAACTTCAAATCCACGACGCGCCGATCGACTTGGTCGACGTTGCGGCCGTGGTCGACGGCAACCCGAAGGCCGTCTACTTCCGGAGCGTCGGCCCCGAAGGCGCCGAACTGGTCGCCAGCGTTACCGCGAGCCGGGCCCGGCTAGCCAAGGCGTTCGGCGTGCCCGAAGAGGGACTACGGGCCGAACTCTCGCGCCGCCTGACGGTCGCGCCGCAGCTCGTCGATGTGAGCCGCGAAGACGCACCGGTCCAGCAAGTGGTCCTGTTGGGCGACGACGCGGATCTGACCAAACTTCCGGTCCATTTACAGCACGGCTACGACGGCGCGCCGTTCATCTCGGCCTCGATCGACTATGCTGTCGACCGGCTCACCGGCTTCACCAACGTCGGCATCCGCCGCCTGATGCTGCGCGGCCGGCGCGAGACCGGCATCGATCTCCATTCGCCGAGCGATCTCAAGGCGATCTATGAGGCCAGCGCCGCGCGCGGCGAACGGCTGCCGATCAGCTTCGTCGTCGGCGCGCATCCGATCGACTACGTCGCCTCGATGATGCGCCTGCCGGGCGACGAACTCGGCCTCGTCTCGTCGCTGCGCGATGCACCGGTGGCGGTCGTGAAGGGCGTGACGAACGACGTGCGCGTGCCGGCCGACGCCGAGTACGTGCTCGAAGGCTACATCGACGAACGCGGACACGTCGAACCCGAAGGTCCGTACGGCGAATTTCTCGGCTACTACGGCGGCGTGAAAAACAACCCGGTGTTCCACCTCACCGCGATCACGCATCGCCGCGATGCGCTCTTCCAAACGGCCAGCATCAGCGGCCGGCTTCTCGCCACCACCGACACCTCGCAGCTCGGCGCGCTGCGCAGCGAAGTGATCATCTGGAATGCGTTGACGACCGCGGTACGCGAACCGCGCGCCGTGCACTGCACGCCCTCGAGCGGCGGTAACTACAACGTGCGCATCCAGATGAAGCAGCGCGTTCCGGGCGAAGCGCAAAACGCCATCGCCGCCGCGTTCGGCTGTCTTGCCAACGTGAAGAACGTCTTCGTCGTCGATCCCGACATCGACATCACCAGCGACGCGGAGATGGACTGGGCGCTCGCGACGCGCTTCCAGGCCGATCGCGATCTCGTGATTCACAAGGGAATGCGCGCGCTGCCGCTCGACCCTTCGCTCGATCCGGGAAAGCGATCGGGCGCAAAGGCCGGCTTCGATCTGACCGTACCGATCGGCCGCAGCGGCATGGACTCCCTGATCCCGGCCGTCCCGACGTACGGCGACAAACGTTTTCCCTCAATCCGGGCCGCGCTCGAAGACGGTCCGAAGCGCTTCGAAGAGCTGATCGCCGCGGTCGGCAGCCGCGACGGCCGCGAGATCGTGCTCGAACTCGAGCGGCTGCGCGGGGAACTTTCCATCGGACGCGATGCGTTCGGCAGGTACACGCTCGAAAAACGCGGATGAGCATGCTCGAATCGCTTTGCGGAGGCTCCCCATGACGAACTTGCGGAAGATATTTGTTCCTGCGCTCGCCGGAATGTTCGCGCTCTCCACGCTCGGTGCCGGCGCCGACGCGCCGCCGCTCAAGATCGGAATGGTGTATTCGTATACCGGCTCGACCGCGGCGGCCGGACCGATCGTCGACGCGGCAATGAATGCCTGGCTAGCGCAGCACAACGGAATGATCGCGGGCCGCAAGGTCGAGATCATCCGCCGAGACGATACCGGTCCGGCGCCCGACATCGCTCGCCGCTTGGCGACCGAACTCGTGGTTCAAGACCACGTCGATTTCCTCGTGGGTGCCACCTACACGCCGAACGGCGTCGCGATCGCCAGCGCATCGACCCAATCGAAAACACCGTACTGCATGGTCAATGCCGCCGGGCAAGGGTTGCTCGCCAAGGCACCGTACTCGACGCGCCTCGGCGTCAGCATGGCGCAAATCGCGGACCCGCTAGCAAAGTGGGCGGCGAAGAGCGGCGTGAAAACCGTCTATAACGTGCTGGCCAACTATCAGCCGGGCATCGACGGCGGTAAGGCGTTCTCCGATACGTTCACCGCGGCGGGCGGCAAGATGATCGGCGAGGTGCTCGTGCCGATCAACAACACCGAGTTCACGGCATACATCCAGCGCGTAAAAGATGCCAAGCCCGATGCGGTCTTCGTCTTCGTGGGTGCGGGCATTCCCGCGGTCGCGTTCTTCAAGGGCTTCCATCAAGCCGGGCTCGACAAGATGGGCATCCGCATCCTCGCGTCCGGCGACGCACTCGAAGAGGACTCGCTCCCACAGATGGGCGACGAGCCCGCCGGCGTGATCAACTCGCTCAACTACTCCGCCGTTCACCCCGGCAAGCTGAATCGCGATTTCGTGAACGCGTTTCACGCCGCAGACACCACGAAAACCCTCGAGCCGGACTTCTTCGCGGTCTCAGCCTACGATTGTATGACGGCAATCGACAAGGCCGTCACCGCACAAAAGGGCACGCTCGATCCCGACAAGACGATGGCGATTTGGGCCGGTTTGAAATGGGAGAGCCCGCGTGGCCCGATCCAGATCGACCCGCAAACGCGCGACATCACCCAAGACATGTACATGCGTAAGGTGACGAAGCAAGGCGCGAAATACCAGAATGTGGAGTTTTCCACGATCCCGGCGGTCAAGGCCGACGGAACCTAGCAATCTCGATGTTTGAGGTCCGGGATCGCGTCGCGTTCGTTACCGGCGCGGCCTCGGGACTCGGACTCGCCTATGCCGAGGTGATGGCTGAGAACGGCGCGCGCGTCGTTCTGAGCGACATCGACGGCGCCGGCGCCGAACGCGAGAGTGCGCGTCTGCGCGCGGCCGGCCATAGCGTCGAGGCGCTGACGCTCGATGTCGCCGACTTGCCGGCCATTCGCACGGCGATCGACGCGACGGTCGCCAAGCACGGGCGGCTCGATGCGTGTTTTGCCAACGCCGGCATCTCGGCCGGACCCGGCCCGTTCACCGAAACCGGACAGATCGCGAACGTTTCGCTCGAAGCGTTTGAGCGCGTCGTGCACATCAACCTCACCAGCGTGTTCGCGACGATGCAGGCGGCTGCGGTGCACATGCAGCGGCAGCGCGCCGGCCGCATCATCGTCACCGCATCGATCAGCGGGCTCCGCTCGGAATCCGTCAGCGGATACGGCTATGCCGCGACCAAGGCCGCGATTATCAACCTCGTGCGGCACGCGGCCACCGAACTCGCGCAGTATAACGTCTTGATCAACGCCATCGCGCCCGGGCCGTTCCGCACCAACATTGCCGACGGCATCTTGCGGCGACGACCCGAGGTCGTACGCGATTTCGAAGAAGCCGTACCGCTGCACCGCATCGCCGAACCGGACGAAATCAAAGGTCTGGCGCTCTATCTCGCCTCGGATGCGTCGAGCTACGTCACGGGAACCGTGATTCCCATCGATGGGGGAGCCACCGCATGGTGAAACGTTTTCGCATCTACGCCGCGCTTGCGGCGTGGACGATCGCAGCCCTGTGCTTTGCGCCGAGCGGTGCGCCGGCGCAGACCGTACTGCACGGACGCGCGCTCGCGCTGACCGGTGGCGGCGCTACGGGAACGGCTTGGGAGACCGGTGTCCTGCTCGGCCTTCAACGCAGCGGCATCGACGTGAACGCGGCCGACGTGGTCATCGGCACGTCGGCCGGCTCGATCGTCGGCGCGGAGATGCGCAGCGGAACGTCGCTCGACGATCTCTATCGCGCGCAGGTGACGGCCGATGCGAGCGTGCTCGCGACGTGGTCGAAGAACGTCGACCCGGCCTACATGCAGGCTACGCGCGCGCTCTACGTGACCGATCATGCGCTCTCGCAAGCCGAACGTGCTGCCGTCGGAGCGCGCGCGCTCGCCGCCAAACTACCGAGCGAAGCGGAATGGCTGCCGAACTTCTATCGCGCGTCAGGCATCGCCGTACTCGACGCGTGGCCCGCAAAGCCGCTCTCGATCGTCGCGGTCGACGCGGCCGACGGCTCGGTCGCGGTGTTCAACAAGACGCAGAACGTGCCGATCAAGCTGGCCATAGCGGCCAGCGCAGCCGTGCCCGCATTCACGCCGCCGATTACCATTAACGGTCACCGCTATACCGACGGCGGCGTCGCCGGAGCAAACCTGCTCGTCGCCCGCGGCTTCGCGACCGTGCTCGCCGTCGTGCCCAATCCCGCTAGCGGAACGACGGCCGATATCGCCGCGCTCCAAGCCGCCGGTGCGCGCGTCATCTTCATCACGCCCGACGCCGATACCAAAGCCGCTATGGGTCCCAACTCGCTCGACGCATCCCGCAAACCGGCATCCGCCGACGCGGGCATCCGTCAAGGATTGGCCGCAGCGGCCCAACTTAAGAGCGTATGGTTTCCGTAGCGAGATCCTGGGCGCTTTCGCGCAGCTCTTTCTTGAGCGCTTTGCCCTGTGCGTTTTTCGGGAAGCCGTCGAAGAACACGTATTTGGGTTTCTTGTAACCCGCGATCAGCGCGCGGCAGTGTTCGATGATTTCATCTTGCGTTGCCCGTTCGTCGCGCTTGAGCTCGATGAAGGCGACGACGGCTTCGCCGAACTGCGGGTCGGCCGTGCCGACGACCGCAACGTCGGCGACGGACGGATGACTGAGAATCGCCTGCTCGACTTCTTTTGAATAGATGTTCAGGCCGCCGCTGAGGATCATGTCTTTCTTGCGGTCGACGACGTAGAGATAGCCCTCCGCATCGAAGCGCCCCATGTCGCCGGTGTGCAGCCAGCCACCGCGAAACGCCTCGGCCGTTTCCTCGGGCCGGTTCCAATACGCGCGCATCATCAGTTGCGTCCCCGGCACGCCGCAGCGCACGAGGATCTCACCGATCTCGCCATTCGGAACGCTCTTGCCGTCGTCGTCGGCGCAGATCACCTCGACGCCGGGAACCGGGCGCCCCGCCGCGCCGGCATGCGTGATCTGATCGTCCGATTTGAGCACGGCCGCGCCGAACGCTTCGGTCATCGCCAAGGCCGACGAAAGCTTGATGTTGGGCAACGTCGCGAAGAGCCGCTTCTTCAGCTCGATCGGAAACGCTTCACCGACCGAGATCATCATGCGCAGGTTCGCATACGGCGCCGCATCGCCATCGATCGCGTCGAGCAGCATGCGCGCCACCGTCGGGACGAGGCCCGTCACGCTAACGCGCTCGCGCACGATCGTCGCGAGCGTTTCCGCCGCGTCGAACTTCTCCATGATCACGAGCGTCGCACCGAGCGTAAGCGTATTGTAGAGCCGCGCGATCGCCGTCCGGTGCGCGAACGGCGTCGTCACGAGAACCCGATCGTGCTCGGTGAGGTTATAGTCGGAATTGTTGAGCAGCGCGGTGAGCACCAGGTTGGCGTGCGTCGTGATCGCGCCCTTGGGCGTGCCCGACGTGCCCGACGTATACCCGATCATGCAGTCGTCGAAGTCGCGCGGGTCGTCGATGACGTCGCCGGAAGCGCGATCCGCGAGCGCGGCTGCTTCGCGCACCGTGAGCACACCTGCGGTGGAGTCCGCCGACGCGCGCACGGCAACATCGCGCAGATCATCCGAAACGACGACCGTATGCGGCTGCGCGTCGCCGATAATGAACGCGATTTCGTGCGCCGTCAGCCGCGTGCTGACCGGCACAACGAGCGCGCCGAGCTTCATCACAGCGATGCACGCCATCGGCCACGGGATGCCGTTGTGCAGCAATAGCACGATGCGATCTCCGGCGCGCACGCCTCGGTCGCGCAGCACGGCAGCGATCTGGTTCGTGCGGCGTTCGACTTGGGCGTAGGTGAAGCGCACGTCGCCGCATACGAACGCTTCGCGATCGGGCACGCGCTCGGCGAACGCGCGCAAGAGGACCTGAGTTTTCATGCGCGTGCGTTAGCTTTTCTTGTACGCCCCAAGACCCGGCTTGAACGTCTTGTCATCGAGGAATTGCTTCATGCCCTCCGAGCGGCCGTCAGAGCGGTCTTGCACCGAGACCTGGTCCATTTTGGAGGCAAGATAATCGGCCGATTGTTCCCAGTTCATGTGCCGCACGTGTTTGTAGGCTTGCTTCGCGGCCCGCAGCACGACCGGATTCTTCTCCAGTAGCGTGCGCGCGAGCTTGCGCGTGCGCTCGCGCAGCTGATCCTTGGGAACCGCGTCGTTGACGAGCCCCATCTCCTTCGCGCGTTTGCCGTCGAACGTCTCGCCCGTCATGATGTAGTAGAGGCAGTCGCGCTGATTCATCACTTGCTCGACCGCCTTGGTGACGATGCCGGCCGGAATGATGCCCCAGTTGATCTCGGAGAGACCGAAGGTCGCTTCTTCCGCCGCAATCGCCAAGTCGCACGAGATCAGCGGTGTGAACGCACCGCCGAAACACCAGCCGTTGACCATGGCGATCGTCGGTTTCGGATACGGCGCGAGCAAGCGCCATTGCCAGAGCGCGTTCGTGCGATAGACCTTGAGGCGTTCGAGAACCGGCAATCCGTCGGTCGCGCGAAAGTAGTCCTTCAAATCCATGCCGGCCGAAAAGGCATCGCCGGTTCCCGTGAGGACGAGCACGCCGGCACGATCGTCGATCTCGAGCGCCTCGAGTACGGCCAGCATCTCGTAGGCGAGCTCCGCGCTCATCGCATTGCGCTTTTCGGGCCGGTTGAGGGAAACCCACGCGATGCCGTCCTCGAATTCGACGAGAACGTTCTTTCCGCCGGGGACGGGCTTATCGGTCGATGGTGTGCTCATGCGAGATGCTCCTTACGGTATGATTGGCGTCCGGAAATGAGGGCGGGCAGGACGACGGGCGGTGCGGCGATATCGGTTAGCGCCGGTAAAATGCGGTCGCGAATAGCATCGGTTCCGAATTCGGTCATCGGCCCGACGACGTTCATCGCCGCGACGACGCGGCCGTCGCTATCGCGCAGCGGAACGGCGAGCGTTGCCGACGCGCTATCGATCATCCCGAACGAGAAAGCGAACTTCTTCTGGCGAATCTCACGCAAGTCGGCGAGCAGCAGCGGGAGCGACGTGATCGTCGACGGTGTGTAGGCCGTTAAATCGTGATCGGCATAGCGCCGCGTGACGTTGGCCTCGGACTCGAACGCAAGCAACACCCGGCCGAGCGACGTGGCGTGCGCGGGCAGCGCGGAGCCGATCTCGACGTTGAACGGGCCGTACCGTCCCTCGTTGCGCGCAACGTGCAGCACGAGCGGGCCGTCGAGCACGCCGACGTTCGAGGTGAGGCCGAGCGTCTTGAACACTTGGCGCAGCCGCGCATCCAAATCGGGATTATCGAGGGCCGCGCGCACTTGCATGCCCGTCCATAAAAGTTTGAGTCCGGCGCGATAGACCTTGCGCTCGGAATCAAAGTTCAGGTAGTGCAACGACGTCCACGTCTGGAGGATGCGGTGGGCGACCGTGTGCCCCAACCCCAGCTTGCGCTGGACGTCTTTGAGGGTGGTCGAACCCGAGCGTATGACGAGTTCGAGGACGTCGGCCGAGCGGGCCACTGTCCGTAGTTGATCGTCAGTTTTCCCGTTTTTCGGGCTTTGTTTCCCGGTATTAATCACAACCGCCCTTACTATAGCGACACCAGATCGAGTGGGTCAATCGTTCAGCCGCGAACGGCCCGAATCACCAGCCCGACGGCGGCACAGGCAAGCATGACCAGCACGGCTCGTTTGAAAATCACGTCGTCGATGCGCTTTTGGACCGCGAACCCGACACCCATGCCGGCGAAGACGAGCACGAGCACCACGAGCGCAGATTGCCAGATCGCGGCGGTGGTGAGGTGCAACTGCTGCAGCGAAACGAATTGCGTCCAATCCAGCACAAAGAAGACCGCATTGATTGCAAACAAGAAGCCGTCACGTGAGAGCTGCGAGCTGACGAGGTAGGTTGTGACGATCGGTCCCGAAGCGCCCGCGCTGCCCTGAATGAGGCCGCAAACGAGGCCGATGAGCGGGCCGACGCGACGCGCAACGACGCTGCTCATCGTCGGCACCCGGCCGAACCACGAGACGGCGATGAACGCAATCACCACGGCCGCGAGGATCCCACTCAAGACCGCAACTTTGACGTAGAGCAGAATACGCGTCCCGATCACGATGCCGATCAGTCCGCAAATCAAGAATCCAACGAGAATCGACGCCTCGCGATAATTCTTGCGATATTTCCAGAGCATCGGAATGTCCGAAACGGCGGTGGCTAGGACGGTCGTCAGCAGAACGAGGCGCAAGTCGCCGTAGAGTGCGACGAGAATCGGCACGCCGGCAACCGGCAAGCCCATGCCGGTGACGCCTTTTGCGACGCCGGCCAGGAAAATTGCGGCGATCGCGACGGCAACCCGGATGTCGATCGGAATGGAGCCGTCAATCACGGGCCGTCTCGTTCATCACGGCCTCATCCGTTAGCCGCCAAGCGAAACGTTCTTGCAGCAGGGGTCATTGGGACGTGGAGTTGTACTACCGGGCATGGCAGATGTAACGATTAAAGTCCGGCCCAACGGCCCCTACCTGGTCACGGGACCCATCGAAATCAGCGACGCCGACGGCAACCCCGTCGCGATCCCCGAAGGCAAAACCACGGTGGCGCTGTGCCGCTGCGGCGCCTCGGTTACGAAGCCGTTCTGCGACGGCACCCACAGCAAAATCGGCTTCGACGCAGCAGCCGCAGCCGTCCCCGGCAGCGCCTAGCTAGTTCTTCGCGATTCCCGCCTGCGCCATTGCGGCGTGGATCTTTTCGGTGTTGCCCTCTTGACCGGCTTGCGCGATCGCACTGGTCTGGGGCGGCATCGTGAAGACTTCGCTGATGCTGGTGTAGTCGTGATAGCCCATGCGTGCCAGCGGGCGGATGCGCTCGATGTCGAGCCGTCCGTCGGCGCGTACGCAGCCGTCCGCGATGTGCACGGCCACGACGCGGCCGACGATCAGGGTGAAGTTGCCCATCGGCGTGTCCCCCGGAATGAAGAGCGTCGTGTGCAACTTGCACTCGAAGTTCACCGGTGACTCGGCGACGCGCGGCGGCTTGACCAAGCGCGACGGCGCTTTGGTAAGCCCGGTGACCTCGAACTCGTCGACCTCTGGTCCAAATTCGCGTGACGACGTCACGACGGCATCGCGCAGATCGAACGTCGCCATGTTCCAGACGAACTCGCCGGTGCGCTCGATGTTGACGACCGTATCTTTTTCGCGCCCGTCGAAGTGCGCGTTGCACGCCGCCATAACGTACGGCGGGTCGAACGTCGCGTTGTTGAACTGACTGAACGGCGCAAGGTTCGCGACGCCGTCGACCGAGAGCGTCGAGAGCCAGCCGATCGGCCGCGGTACGACGCACGACTTGAACGGATCGAACGGCAAGCCGTGGTGCGATGTGCCGGGTTCGTAGTACATCCAAGAACCTCGCTTTTGCCCCATTTGTCATCCCGAGCGTAGTCGAGGGACAGCCACAATCGCGCACGGCCGTGGCGGCCCTTCGACTACGCTCAGGGTGACAGAACGGGTTTGTTTAGGCGGTGGAGGCGGTTGCCTTGACGCGGGTCGGATCGATCTTGACGCCCGGGCCCATCGTGCTCGCGAGCGTGATCGAGCGCAGGTAGGTGCCCTTCGCCGCGGACGGCTTGGCACGTACGATCGCGTCGATGAGCGTGTCGATGTTCTCGAGCAGCGCCTTCTCTTCGAAGTTCGCTTTGCCGACCAGCGTGTGCACGATCGCCGTCTTGTCGAGACGATATTCGACCTTACCGGCCTTGATGTCGCGGATCGCGTTGCCGATGTTCGGCGTCACGGTACCCGACTTCGGGTTCGGCATCTTCTGCGCGAGAATACGGCCGAGCTCTTTACCGATCGTCGCCATCATGTCGGGCGTCGCCACGGCGACGTCGAAATCGGTGAAGCCGGCTTTGACCTTTTCGACCAAGTCGTTTTCGCCCACGAAATCGGCGCCGGCCGCTTCCGCTTCGCGCAGTTTATCGCCGCGCGCAAACGCGATCACGCGCACCGAACGGCCCGTGCCGTGCGGCAGGCTGACCGTGCCGCGCACGTTCTGATCGGACTTCTTCGGGTCGACGCCCAAGCGGACGTGAATCTCGATCGTCTCGTTGAACTTCGCGTTAGCGTTCTTCTTGACGAGAGCGACCGCTTCGCTCGTGCCGTGCAGCGCTTCGAAATCGAACGCTGCGACGAGGTTGCGGAAACGCTTACCGTGCTTCTTCACGATGCGACCTCGACGCCCATCGAGCGGGCCGTACCGGCGATGATCTTCACCGCGTGGTCGATGTCGTTCGCATTGAGGTCGGCCATCTTGGTCGTCGCGATCTCGCGGATCTGCGCGTCCGTCAGCTTGCCGACTTTATTGCGATTCGGTTCTTTCGAGCCGGATTCGATGCCCAGTGCGCGCTTGATCAAGAACGACGCCGGCGGCGTCTTCGTGATGAACGTGAACGTGCGGTCTTCGAACACGGTGATTTCGACCGGGATGATCATCCCGGGCTGGCTCGCGGTACGGTCGTTGTACTGCTTGCAGAAATCCATGATGTTGAGCGAGTACGGCCCGAGTGCGGGCCCAACCGGCGGTGCCGGCGTCGCTTTACCAGCCGGCAAGGCTAAGCCAATTTTGCCGACGACTTTCTTCGCCATTTTTTCTCCTAGCGAGCCACTTGCGTGGTTCTGCCCCTATGGTCGGTCCGGCGGCGGGGTCGCCCTCCGGATCGGTGCGCCGAGCGGCGCACAACCCACGAATTATACCCTAGCCAGGCCCGTGCCGTCCACCCTCGGAACGAGCTCCCCCTCGATGGTCACCGCCGCGGCATAGCGCGAGGCCACCCCCGTGAACCACCCGGCAAGCAGAGCAAGCAAGGCAACATCGTCGAACAGCCCGAGAAACGGGATGTCCCCGAGGATGTTCAACGGCGAGAGAATCAGCAGCGCCGCCGCCGCAGCCATCAGCTTGAGGTGCATCGGCACGCCCGGATGGCGCATCAGCCGCAGCGCCGACCCGAACGAGCGCCAGGCCCGGAAGAGCCGGAAAAAGCGAAGGATCCTCATGCGATCCTTCTACCCCATCCCGCCCCAATGGTTTCCCCCCATTTGTCATCCAGAGCGCAGCGCCGCAGGCGCGCAGTCGAAGGACCGCCGCAGTCATCAACGATATTGGCGGTCCTTCGACTCCGGTTCGCTTCGCGAACCTGCGCTCTGGATGACAAATGGGGGGGAGGCGCGGCTAAGAGACGCCCGCTCGGGATTTCACTCCATTAAACGCGGTGATGGCGTTGGCGACGATTTGCTTCTCGTCGAGGTGGGTGAAGACGCCTTTGCGACGCACGATCGCACCATCGACGATCACGGTGTCGACGTTGTGCGGGCGGGCCGAACGCACGATCGCTTCGAGCGGATCGCTGACCGGCGCCATGTTGAGGTCGTCGCTGCGCAGCAAGATGATGTCGGCGCGCTTGCCGACGGTCAGCGAGCCCGTTCTATCGGCGATGCCGAGCGCCTTGGCGCCGTTGATGGTGGCGATCTGCAGCAACTGCAGCGGGGTCATGCCGTCTTCGGCTTTGTAGGTCGTGTTTTGGTTCGCGTACATGGCACGGATCTCGGTGAACATGTCCATCGATCCGGTGACGCCCGCGGTGTCGATCGACATCGCCAGGACGATGTCGCGTTTGGTGATGTCGCGCAGCGGAATCGGGCCGAAGTACATCCGCGTGTCGGTGGTCGGGGCGCTGCACGCGGTGGCTTTCGTCTTTGCGACGGCCTCGACGTCGGCCGGCGTCCAGTTGCACGGATGCACGAGTTGCACGTCGGATGCGAGCATGCCGAGTTTGTCGAGGTTCTCCATCATGCCGGGGATCTGTGAGTGCACGGTGAGCGGCAGCCCGAGTTTACGCGCGAAGTCCCACTCGATCTTCAACGTATCGACGGTGATCGGGCCCTTCGAGGCAAATCCCGGACTGCGCGAAGCGACGCCGAGCGTGATGAGCCCGCCGTTGGAATGCGCCGGCCAATCGCCCGCGAGGCGCTCGATCGCGCGCAGGTCGATCGGCACGTCCGGCGGTGGTCCGCCTTGAAACGAGCCGTACGAGAAACGTGCGCGAATGCCGGCGTCGCGCAGCGCGCGGATATCCGCGTTGGCATATTCCGGCGTGATGAGGTTGTGCGACCAGCTGTTCACGGTCGTCACGCCGCAGCTGAGCAGCTCGGCCGCGCCGAGCATCGCACTGTGGTAGGTGTCGGTAGGCATGTATTGTTTGCCGAGCGCGAGCGTGATCGGGAAGTAGCCTTTTCCCGCAATCGTCTCGCGGATGATGCTGCGCTCCATCGTGTTCCACAGATGGTTGTGGGCATCGATCAAGCCGGGCATCGCGATCATCTTGGAAGCGTCGATCACGGTTGCGGCCGGCGCTTGCAAGTGTGGCCCGATCGCCACGATCGCGCCGTTGCGTACGTGGATATCGCAGCTCGTCTGAATGCCGACTTGCGGATCCATCGAGACGACCGTGGCGCCCTTCAGCAAAAGTTCTTGCTTCTTCAGCGGCGTCGTGACGGCGTCGGCAGCCAGCGCCCCCGCGCCGTCCGTGGCGGCGACGATGGCGCCCGCGGCGCCGCTCGCTAAGAGTCCACGGCGCGAGATGTTCATGCGCGCACCGCTAAACGCTGATCAGTTCCCACGGAAAATCTTCTATGCATTCTTTACCGCTCTCTGTGACGATGAACGTGTGACCAAGGAAGATGCCGAACATTCCGTCGGCCGTGACCGGGTTGGGTTCTGCCATGACGACCATGCCGGGTTTGAGGATCTCTTCGAACGGCTCGACGTCGATGTGATCCTGGAACACGTGCGGACCGTCGGTGACGAGATCGATGCCGTGACAGTGAATGGGCCGCGACTGTTCGCCGTGCGCGCGGAAGTACTGCGCCGCGATGCGCATATTTTCCACCGGCTTGCCCGGGCCGATCTCCGCTGCAATCGCCTCGAATCCCGGCAGCGCGATCTCATCCCAGAAGCGCTTCACGCGATCGTTCGGCGGCCCGATGCAGATCGGCGAGCCGATTTGCGCCGCGTACCCGCGGTAGCCGACCGCGAGCTCGTTGATGATGATGTCGCCGCGCTGCAGCACGCGGTTCGAGGGCCGCGGGTTGCCGAAGATCACCGAGGGGTCGTCCATCGGCGTCGATGCGAGGATGGTGAAATCCAGCTCGCCGCCTTTATCCATCACCGCGCCGGCGATGGCCGCGCGAAGCTGCTGTTCGGTGACGCCGGGTTTGGCTCGCTCCGCCAGCGCCTCGAGCGCGATCTGACAGAGTTTCCCGGACATGCGGATGGCATCGAGTTCTTCCGCGCTGTGCACCGAGAGCAACTCGTGCATGATTCCGACGGTGAACACGAACTCCGCGTTCGGCAAACCCGTGCGCAGCGTATTGTACTGGTTGACCGGCAAGTAGTCTTCGTGCCGCGGATCGATCTCGAGCAGGCCGATGCGCCCGTTCTCGAGACCCAGCTCCTTGAGCCGCTCGACCATCACTTCGGCATACTTGCCGCTCCGGCTCGAACGCACGTCGCTCAGCGCGTTGGAGGTCGCGCGCCGCACCGCTTCGATGTGCGTGCCGCCCATCGAGTAGATCAACGTCGGTTCGCCTTCGAGCGGAACGAGCACGTACGCGGCGATCGCGTGCCATTCCCAATGCCCGCTCAACCACAGCATGCCGCCGCCGAAGCTCCAGTGACTCGGGCCGCCCGGCGCGATGACCGCATCGAGTTTGAGTTCGCGCATCTTGCCGCGCATCGCCGCATAGCGCCGCGCGTATTCTTCGCGCGAGAACTGATCGTACACCGCATCGCGGAAGTACGGCGTCCCGCTCATGTTATTGAACGCCTTGTTGTTGTCGATCTTCGTGGAGAGCTCGCTCCAGAGCATGGCCATCAGTCTTTGCAGCCGTTGATCGTTACCGGGCCGCCTAGCGAGGCGATCGCGTCTTTGCTGATTTTGGTGTCGACGATGTCGTCGAAGGTCAGCTTGCGCGGCGCGCCGTCGAGGTCGCCGTCGGCCAGATCGTGCTGATAGGTCCACATCGTGCGTTTCGGCGAGAAGCCGGAATTCACGGCCCAAATGCAGCCCTTGGTGAGCGAATCGTAGGCGTACTCGACCGCTTCCTTCGACTTGTGCGTCGCATCCATCATGATCGGCACGACTTTGGCCTTGTCGCGATAGATCGTACGGTCGGCTTCGATCAGCGCCGCGACCGTATCGGTCAGCAGTTTGGGATCCTTGGCGATGAAGTCTTCCGATGCGCCGAACGCGTTAAACGCGAAGTCGGGCAAGAGCGTGGAAAGCTGCACGAGCACGTGCGCACCCGGCTTCTCTTGCAGGGCGAGATACGAGTCTTCCGGATGCAGCACCACGCCGTCAACTTGGCCGGCGACGAAACCGGGAAGACGGCCGGCGGTATCCTGCGCCACAAACTCCGCATCATTTTCGGTCAGCTTGGCCGACTTGAGCACTTCACGCCCCATCAGCCAATTGAAGCTGCCGACGCCGCCGCCGGCCGCGCTCAAACGGTGCCCTTTGAGATCCTTCGCCGTCTTGATGTCCGCGGGGACGACGTAGGCCTGCGGCGGACGCGGCGCGAGCTGCCAGATCTGCTTCGCTTTCAAGCCGCGCGCGATCGAGATGTCGGTGAGGTTCGCGATCGTCGTGCCCTGCTGGATCGCCGCGACGATCGTGCCGACGGTGCCGCCGTTGAACTCGACGATGTTCGCATCGATGCAGCGCTTGGCGAAATAGCCGAGCGCTTTCGCAACGTACGGCGAGGTGTGCACGACGTTGGGCGGCGAGACGGCGATGCCGACGTCGATCTTGCGCATAGTCGCGCATTTCGGCGGCGTTTGCGCGAGCGCCGCATGCGAGGTTGGAACGATGCCGGCCAGCAAAGCCGCGAGGGCCGTACCGGTGATAAGACGACGAAACATGAGTCCTCCGTTGTTAGTCGCGGTCGACGGCGCCGGCCCAAGGCACGAGCCGCTTTTCGAGTTGCGCGACGATCCCAGTGAAAACGATTCCGAGTATGCCGAGGGTCACGATCGGGACGAACATGCGGTCGACCCGATACGTCGCGGCGCTGCGCACGATGAGGTAGCCGATGCCCGAGATTGCCGTATAGAGGTCGGCGAGAACCATCCCGATGAGGCCGCGGCCGACGGCGAGCCGTAAACCGGCGACGATGAACGGCAGCGCCGCCGGCAACACGATATGCCGCCAGAGCGCGGCCTCCGAACAGCGGAACGCCTTGCCGACCTCGAGCAACTCGCTGCTGACGTTCTTGACGCCTTGATACGTATTGATCGCCATCGGAAAGAATGCGAACAGCACGAGGATGATCGTCTTGGCCTGGAACTGATAGCCGGCCCAAAGCACGATGAGCGGTACGAGCGCCACGGCCGGCGTCGAGTAGAGGAACGTCACGTACGGTCCGAGCGCAACGTCGGCGATCCAGTACCGGGCGAGAACGAGACCGACCGCGATGCCGCTCACGACCGATATCGCGAGACCGACGATCAAAACGACCAGACTCGGCTCCAGATACTTCCAGAGTTCGCCGCTGCCGATCATCTCGATCGCAGCCGCGGCGACGGCGCTCGGCGGCGTGAAGAGCGCGGGGTTGGAATGCACGCCGACGGCTTGCCAGATGCCGAGTACGACGACCAGCGATATCGCCTGAATGCCGAGCATCTTGAGGCGGCGCTGCCGCGCGCGTATGCCGGCCCGTTCTTTGGCGCGATCTTGATCGCCGAGCGTATCTTCTTCTTCGTCTTCGTAACCGATCGGCTCAACCACGACGTTAATGTTCATAAAGCGCTCCCCGCGGCGGCCTTCTTCGGCGGCGATTGCAGCTGGCGCCAAACGTGCGAGCGCAGCTCGGCAAAGCGCGGATCGGAACGAACCGTCTCGACATCGCGCGGCCAGCCAAACGGGATGTCCAGCATTTCCTTGACGCGCGCCGGACGCGCCTTCATGATCGCAACGCGGTCGGCGAGCAAGATCGCCTCGTCGATCGAGTGGGTAACGAACACCATCGTCTTGCGTTCCTCGGGCAACTGCATGATGCGCAGCAGTTCTTCTTGCAGCGTCTCGCGCGTCTGCGCGTCGAGCGCGGCAAACGGCTCATCCATCAGCAGCACGGACGGGTTCATCGCGAGGGCGCGCACGAGACCGACGCGCTGCTGCATGCCGCCCGAGAGCTGATAGGGATACCGCCGCTCGAAGCCTTGCAGACCGACGAGGTTGATGTAGTGCATCACCCGCTCCTCGATCTTCGCGGCCGGCGCGCCGGCCATGGCGAGACCGAACGCGCAGTTCTCATACACCGTCTTCCACGGTAAAAGACCGAAGTGCTGAAACACCATCGCAACGCCGTCGGGCGGACCATCGACGGACTTGCCGTGCACGGTCAGCTCGCCTTCGCTGATCTCGGTGAGTCCGGCGATGCAGCGCAAGAACGTGGTCTTTCCGCAGCCGCTGGGCCCCACGATGCAGAGTACTTCTTGTTCGGCGATCTCGATGTTCAGCTCGCGAAACGCGACGACCGCGCCGTCGAGAAAGAGTTTGCTCGCCTTTTTGGCGACGATGACGGACGTCATCGCATGGCCTCGACGATCCACGGCAGCGTAATTTTCTCGAAGATCACCGGGTCGATCCAGCCTTTCGCTTCACGCCCCATGTGGCCGCCGTTGGGATTGATCCAGGCGTGCTTCGGGCTGCCGGATTTCAGCAGCAAATCGATGTCGGCGATGGGCACTTGCGTATCGTGCACGCCCGCGACGATCAGCATCGGCTCGACGCTCGGCTTCTCGAGCCAACCCTGCTCGACGAGCGAGTTGCGTTGCGCGGCTTCGAGGAATTGCTCCGGCGTCTCGACGCCGACGTACATTGATGCCAGCGCCGGTCCGCGATCGAAGAGATATTCCTTGGTCACGAAGGCCGTATGCAAGAAGTCGGGCATGAACGCGTCGTGCACCGGCGGCGACTGCGCGACGACCGCGCACACCCGCTCGCGCTCGGTCACGGCAAGCTTCGCCGCCCAATGCGCGCCGAAGCTGCCGCCGTACACGGCGATCTTCGCGGAGTCGACGTCCGCACGTTCGCGTAAATAATCGATCGCGCGCGAGAACATGCGCTCGGAGCCCGGCGCGAGCGGAACCGGCGCTTCACCCGTACCCGGCTGATCGAAGCCGAAGCAGCCGATGCCGTGCGGCAAGAGCGCACTGAAGCGTTCGACCATATCTTCTTTGCGGCTGTCGAGTCCGCCGATCGCGATGATCACCGGGACCGGTCCATGCGCCCCTTTCGGCAAGCGCAGGTAGCCGACGATCTCGCTGCCTTCGAACGGAATGCGCACGGCCTCGATTTTCGGGTCGAGCGATTCGGCGGCCGCCAGAAACGCGAGTATCGCCTTGCCGTACGCGCGTTCTTTGCCCGCTGAGAGCGGAACGGGCCAGCGTGCGAACGAGTAGTAACGCCAGGCGGCCAGGAACTTCTCGCGCGCTTGCGGCGTGCCGCGTCCCAGCGCTTCGCCTGCGCTCATATAGCGATCGCCGATCTGCGACCACGACGCCGCCCACTCATCGCGATCGAGCGACGTGAGACGCGCTAGCGCTTCGCGCACTTCGGCGGGCACGAGTCCGGCGAGCGGATAGGCGTTGCGGTCCGCGCGCGCCTGGCACTCCGTTTTGACTTCGTCGAGCGTCCGCATCACCGGGAAAAGTTCCGGATGAACGGCGCTGCCGTGCCGCAGGGTTACTTCGTTCAAGCCGGCGAGCCTTTCGTTTGAGAGAGACCGCGTAAGAACCAAGGCGTGGTGACCCGGGCGAAGATGACCGGATCGCGCCACGTGACCGCATCGCGTCCCATGTGACCGCCGCCGCCGTGGATCCACGCTTCTTTCGGCGTGTTGCCGGAACGCAGCCACAGCTCGACGTCGGAAATCGGCACTTGCGTATCGAGCGCGCCGGCGATCACGAGCATCGGCGCCGTGGGCTTTCCGACGAACCCTTGTGCGACGAGCGAATGTTCCGGCGAGATGCGCACGTAGTCGGCGTACGATTCGACGCCGTCGTAGAGCGACATCATGGCGTCGCCCAACTCGAAAAGATATTCGGTGTTGGTGAAATTTCCGCGCGCGTAGCCGGCGCTGAACGCCTCGTGCACCGGCGGCGCCTGCGCGACGACGCCGATGAGCCGCTCGCGCTCCGCAACCGCGAGCTTGCACGCCCAATAGCCGCCGAAACTTCCGCCGTAGAGCGCGACTCGTGCCGTGTCGACATCCCCGCGCGCAACGAGCCAGTCGATGGCGCGCGAAAACATGCGCTCGGCGCCGGGACCGATCTTTATCGGCGCTTCACCGGTACCGGGCATATCGAAGCTCAGCGAGCCGATGCCGTTCGCCAGCAGCGGCGCGAAGCGTTCGGCCAGATCTTCTTTGCGGCTATCGAGTCCGCCGATCGCCACGATAACGGGCGCCCTCGCAACGCCGGGCGGCATCTGCAGATAGCCGACGATTTCGCGCCCTTCAAACGGAATGCGGATGACTTCGAGCGGCAGCCCCTTGGCGCGAGCATAGGCAAGAAAGGCGTCGACCGCTTTGCGATACGCGCGTTGTTTGCCCGCGGAGAGCGGTACCGGCCAGCGCGCGAACGAGTACACGCGCCACGCGCGCAGGTGATCGCCTTGGGCTGTGTAGCGATCGCCGATCGCACTCCACGCAGCTGCCCATTCGTCACGGTCGTTCGACGCGATCGCGTCGAACGCGGAACGCACGTCGGCGGGGTCGAGTCCGATCAGCGGGTACGACCCGCGCTCCGCTCGCGCCAACGCTTCAGCCTTGACTTCCGCGAGCGTGCGGAGCGGTGCCGGCTGTTCGACCGCGGCTTGCTGCAAAGCGACATCTCCCGAAACGTTTCAACTCGTGCCGAGCGTCCTACGCGCGCCTCGCAGCAAGTCCCTTCCGGAATGAGCGCGTTCAACGCAGCCGAAAGTTCTACCAACGCGCGCATGCAAAAAAGAGCCGCGACATGCATCGCGGCTCTTCGGTAAGCGGTACGAAAAACGCTTAGACTTTTTCGATCTGGTAGAACTCGAGTTCGACCGGCGTTTCGCGGCCGAAGATCGAGATGAGCGCGCGGACCTTTTCTTTTTCCGGCTGGATGTCGTCGACGATGCCGGTGAAGTCGAAGAACGGACCCGAGGTAACCTTGATGCGGTCGCCCTTGGCGAAATCGATCTTGAGCTTGGGCGTTTCGATGCCCATCTGCTTGAGGATCGTCTTCACTTCTTTTTCTTGCAGCGGAACCGGCTTCTCACCCGAGCCGGGCGAGCCGACGAAGCCCGTGACGCCGCTCGTGTTGCGCACGACGTACCAGGAAGCGTCATCCATGTCCATCTCGACGAGCACGTAGCCCGGAAAGACTTTCTTCGGAGTGATCTTGCGCTTGCCGTCCTTGAACTCGACTTCGTCTTCCATCGGGACGAGCACGCGGAAAATCTTGTCCTGCATGTTCATCGAATGGATGCGGCGCTCGAGATTCGCCTTCACCTTGTTCTCGTAACCCGAGTACGTGTGGATGACGAACCAGTTCTTGTTCGATTTTGCCTTGGCAGCTGCGGGTGCCGAGCCCTCGACGGCGTCAACCGCCTCGACGTCTTCGACGGTCTCGGTATTCTCGACCGTAGTCTGATCCATTAACGTGCTCCGCCCGTGAGAAGGCTGAAGATCCAGCCGAACGCCAGATCGACGACGTAGGTGAAGACCCCGACTCCGACCACCAGGACGACCGTCAGGATCGTCGCAGCGACCCATTCTTCGCGGGACGGCCACGTGACGCGGCGCATTTCCGAGACGATGCCGCGGAAAAACTCTTGCGTCGCGCGGGAATTCCGGGCACGCACGGCCGTCGCGGCCGGCTTGCCGGGCGCGGTCCGCGTGGGACCCTTAGGAGTCGATTTCATCGTTTCTCATACCGCAAAAATCTGGCAGGGCGGACAGGACTCGAACCTGCAACCGACGGTTTTGGAGACCGCAACTCTACCAATTGAGCTACCACCCTTGGCTGGGACAGGCTTATTTCGTTTCCCGGTGGGGCTTGTGACAGCGGCAAAAGCGGCAGTACTTGCTCAGCTCGAGCCGGTCGGTGGTGTTCTGTTTGTTTTTGAACGTGTTGTAGTTCCGGCGTTTGCACTCGGTGCACGCCATCGTTACCATCACGCGGTTTTCTTTCTTTGCCATTCGTTCAATCCGTGAGGCGCAGAGCGCCGGACATAAAGAAAACGGGGCCGGGCCCGTTCCAGGACGTCATGATACCACACCGCTCCCAGGCAGGACAAGGGCGTTGCCGACTGTGGTACGATAGCTTTGGTTCCCGAGGGAATCACGGCGGTGGGGTCCGCCGACGGCGCGTGCCGTGAACCGCCTGCCGGCCGATGACTCCTGGCGTCGCTCTGCGCCGGGATTTTTTACGCCCGGCGTCTCCTGTGAGGAACCCAACCGTGCCCGAGAACCCCACCGCCGAATCCGAGCGTCCCGCGCTCCGCCTGCGCGTCCACATCGGCGAGAGCGACCACACCGGCCACCAGCCGCTTTATACCGCGATCGTCGAGGCCGCCCGGAAGGCCGGACTTGCCGGCGCCACCGTCTTCAAAGGCATCGAAGGCTACGGCGCCCACTCGATCGTCCACGCAGCACGTATCGTCGACTTGTCCGCGGACTTGCCGATCGTGGTCGAGATCATCGACTCGGCAGAGGCAATTCGCGGTTTCTTGCCGGGGCTCACGGCCATGGTCGCCGATGGTCTGATCACGCTTGAGGACGTTCGGATCGTCTACCGCAGCGAAGGGCAGCCGCGCTCATGATCGACATGCGGGTCATTGCCGCCGTGGGCCTCGGCGCCGCGCTGGGCGGCATCTTCCGGCTGTTGGTCACGCAGTTGGTCGTCGCGCGCGCCGGCGCCGGCTACGGCTTCTACGCGACCCTGTTTATTAATGTCAGCGGCTCGTTCCTGATCGGCGTCGTCATCGAAATGGCCCAGACACGCGCCAACGTCTCGCCGCTCTGGCGCTACTTCCTCGCCACCGGGGTCCTCGGCGGCTACACGACCTTCTCGACGTTCTCGTTCGAAGCGCTCTCCTTGGCCACCGGCGGACTCGGCCTCACCTCGCTCTTCTACGTCGCCGGCAGCGTCGTGCTGGGCATCGCCGGAGCGTTCGGGGGCATCGTCACTGCCCGCGCGCTCGCGCCGTAACCGGTGCCGCTCGACCTCGACGTTCTCTACAGTTGTCCGTCGTGCGGCGAAGAGAACGCGATCGGCGTCGATCCGACGGGCGGACGGCGCCAGCACGTCGTTGAGGATTGTCCGGTCTGTTGCCGTCCGCTCGTGTTCGATGTCGTCATCGATCGCGACGGCGACGCGCTCATCGAACGCGTGGAGTGCGAGTAGTAAAACCGAGTGGTGCGACCGGTCAGAATCGAACTGACAACCTTGGCCTTAGGAGTGCCCTGCTCTATCCAGATTGAGCTACGGCCGCATACTCCAGCGGTGCGGTTCGCGAACGGGAAGGAGACCTCCCGGAACGAAGCCCACGGCTGCCATGATGCCGACGAAGACGCAGCACATCCCGCCGATGAGCACGACGCCCGACGGATTTTCGATCGAGCGCGATCTGCCCACGCGGTTTGCCGCCTTCTATAAGCCGCTACACGATGCGTTCACCGCGCGCCAGCAGCAAATCATCAAGGACCGCAAGGCGGCGCTGAAGGCATCGCTCGAGGGCAAGCGTCCCGATTATCTACCGCCCTCGGAAGCCAACGGCGAATGGCACATCGAGTTACCCGCGTGGTGTGCCGATCAGCGCAATCAGATGACCGGCCCGGCCGACGATCACGAACTCGTCGTGAAGATGCTCAACTCGGGCGCGCCGGGCGTGATGATCGACCTCGAAGATTCCATGGCGAACGTCTTCTCGCACACGCTCAAGGGCATCGATAACGCGGTTGCAGCATACTACGGCGATCTCACGTACGTGGACGCGAAACGCGGCGGCAATGTCGTGGGCATCAACGACAGCCCGACGGTGCTCTGGACGCGCGTGCGCGGTTTGCATCTCTCGCAAGCCGGTGTGTACAAAGACCTGACGTCGGCGTCGCTGTTCGATCTGGCGCTGCTCGCGTATAAGATCGACTTCTCGCGACTCAAGCATCCGCTTGCGATTTACATCCCGAAGAGCGAATCGGCCGGCGAGGCACTGTGGTGGCGCGACGTGCTGGCGGCGGTCGCGACCGCGAAAGGCCAGCCGGCGAACGCGATCAAGTGCATGGCCCTCGTCGAATCGCATCCGTTTGCCTATCAGATGGAAGAGTTTGCCTACACGCTGCGCGACCATATCCTCGGACTCAATCTCGGGCGCTGGGATTACATGGCGAGCCTGATCCACTTCAACCTCGACGACGCGAAGTGGGTGCTGCCGGATCGCAACACGATCCCGACCGACGTGCCGTTCTTTCAAGCGCTGCGCGAGAGCATTCCCGAAGTGTGCCACTCGCACGGCATGCTCGCCATCGGCGGCATGACGGCGATCTTTCCGGACCGCGCAAATGCGGAGTTCAACAAACTCGCGCTCGAGAATCTCGAACGCGATAAGAAAAACGAGTCGGCGTGTTTGTTCGACGGTGCGTGGACCGGACATCCGGACCAGAACACGATCGCGGTCGAGCAGTTTCCCAATCCGAATCAAGGCTTTGCGCGCAAGCCCGGTGCGAACAAGCAGCCGGATCTGCGGCCGTCGATCGAGGGCGTGGGCACGCGCTCGCCCAACGGCACGCGCGCCGCGGTGCGCACGGTGATCCGCTATCGCCACGGCTATCTGATGGGCCGCGGCGCCTCACTGCTCGACGGCTATATGGAAGATCTGGCAACCGACCGCATCTACCGCTTGATGATCGCGCAGCGGTATCTGCACGGGATGCATACGGCCGCCGACGTTTCGCGTTTCTTTGATGAAGAACTGGCGCGGCTACTGGTCGATCCGGCGAACGCGAAAGAATCGAAAGTGTTCCGCGAGGCGCGCCGCCAGAGCGAAGAGATGATCCGTCAGGGGTTCCACGACCCAGTTTAGTGCATTCGCTTCAAGCGAATGCATCGCGTTCGGGTCCTCGCGGTTTTCGCTACGGAGTGTTTCCCGGGACCCGAGCCGCCTAGGCGATGATCGTGCCGCGGACTTCGCCGAAATCGATGCGGGTGGGGCCGGTGCCGGCCCAGCCGTGCAGCGCGATCGTATCGCCGTTTTCGAGGAACGTGCGCGTTTCGCCGGACGGGAGCGGGATCGGGTTTGCGCCGCGCCAGCTGAGTTCGATCAAGCTGCCGTAGGTGCCGGGTTCGTGGCCGGAGATCGTGCCGGTGCCGAACAGGTCGCCGGCGCGGACGCGCGAGCCGTTGGAGGTCATGTGCGCGAACTGCTGCGCGACGTTCCAGTACATCTCGCGGAAATTCGTGGTGGAGATGACGGCGGGCGCGATGTCTTGCTCGCGCATGTTCTGGGTTTGCAGTAGGATCTCGAGCGAGATGTCGTAGGCGTAGTTTTCGCGCACGCGCAGATGCGGCAGCGGCTCGGGGTCGAGGACGCGATTCGCGACGCGATACGGTTCGAGCGCGTCGAGTGAGACGAGCCATGGGGAGATCGACGTGGCGAACGATTTGGCGAGGAACGGGCCCAGCGGCACATATTCCCAGGCTTGGATATCGCGCGCGCTCCAGTCGTTGAGCAGCACGTAGCCGTAGACGTGATCGCGCACGTTGTCGGCGGCGATCGACTCGCCCATCTTGTTGCCGGGGCCCGTGACGAACGCCATTTCGAGCTCGATGTCCAGCATTTGCGATGGGCCGAGGGTGGGCGCCGGCGCGTCGGGCGCCTTGCGCTGGCCGTGCGGACGGCGGATTGGGGTGTCGCTGACGACGATCGAACTTGCGCGGCCGTGATAGCCGACTGGGAGATATTTGTAATTCGGCTGGAGCGGCTCGGAGCCTGGGCGCAAGATTTTGCCGAGATTGATGGCGTGTTCGATGCCGGAGAAAAAGTCGACGTAGTCCTGAACGTCGATCGGCATGTGCATCGTCACCGCATCGCGCGGCACCAAAGCGCGCATCACCGCGTCGCGTTCGTCGCCCGTAGCTGTTTCACCGAAGAGTCGCTGCAGCGTCGCGCGAAGCGAACGCCACGCGCCTGGACCGTGCGCAAGGAATGCATTGAGGGAGCGTGCGTCGAGCAACGTCTCGTCGTCGATGAGGCGCTCGCGGATCAGCATCGACAGATCGACAACGGACGGCCCGATAGCGACGCCGGATCGCGGAGCGTCATCCGTGGCGAAGATGCCGAGCGGCAGGTTCTCTAGCCCGAAGCCGCTGCCGTCTGCGCCAGCGATCCACGAAGAGATTGTCATGCGATTCCCTACGGGCCACGACAAAAAGACCCCTCGCTTGCGGAAGGGTCTTCTGTTCTCTGGAGCTGGCGGCGAGGATTGAACTCGCGGTCTCCGCATTACCAATGCGGTGCATTACCACTATGCTACGCCAGCTTATACCGACTGGCCCACCGGATATTTCGGTCTTGCCGATTAGCGGTGGGTGCGACCCGCAGATGCATATACGAGTCGACGATGTCCGATTCTGGAACGAGATACACCTCGCCTGTCTGGGGACAAAAGACGCCGATATACTCGATTTCACCACTGTAGGAGCGAGGGGCCCCGCCGCAATGGGTGTGAGAACTACAACAAGAAACCCGGATAGCTCCTGATGTCAGCTTGCCCGTCTTCACTTGAACACGCGACAGCGTCCGCCCATCATCGATGATCAGGTCATAACGATGGGAATCTCCGAGCGGCTTCGACACGATAAAACCGACACGGGCAAGCGCAATGGCGACCTCGAGCTCGGAAAGATCACCAATTGCCTTTGTGTTGCGCTTTGTCTTCGGAGCGATCGGCGTCGTCAATGACAACGTTGCTTCTTCGGCATCGTCAGGCGGGAACAAAAATGAAACGCTCATCCATAACATGATCTCAAATCGTGGTGCCAACTGGGTGGCACATCAATATCGTTTTGCTTTAGCGTTGCACCAGCCTGCCTGATCGCTTGCCGACACTAGTATATCAACGACGCGACAAACGCTTCTTTCGAGGCTTTATAACACTCGCATGCGATGCCTTCCAGGACGACGGCGTCAACGAAAGTGACAACGCCTCGACTATAGTCGATGGCTCCCATCTGATGGAGTTGGTCCGCGGCCTCCGTGACGCTCGCACGCCGTACGCCGAGCATGATGGCCAAGAATTCGTGCGTCAGGCTGAATTGCGGTTTGCCGACTCGATCTGCCGTCATCGCGATCCACCGGGCACACCGTTCGAGCACGCTGTGCATCGCATTGCACACCGTAAACTGTTGCGAGCTGAACAATGTTGCGCGCACACTAGAACGCATCAAGCGCGCGAACGTTACGCTCGTGTCCATGCGCCCCACGAAGCATTCGATGCTCATGCGTCCCACGAGCCCCTGCACTTGACAGAACGACGTACGAGAGGAAGATAAGGAACCGAGCGCGGCCTCGGATTCGACGAAACTCTCGCGACCGACGGTTCCGACCTCAACAGTGTCACCATTCATCAGCAACGCGACAACGGAGACTAGGGCGTCAATAGGAAAATCGACGTAGGTAATGGCTCGGCCAATTGAATGCGTGGACTGATGTGCTTTCAAGGGCACGATCGTAAGATCGTGCTCAAGGTTGACCATGTCACAAGCCGGCAGCGCATCCAGCAGGCGATTCCCCGAAGAATAGAAGACGGCGCTCACGGCCTCTCTATAGTAAGAATTCCCGGTCGGGGGAATTTTCGAAGCGCAAACCCTTAGCACCAAAAGTTTTTTTCGTCGGCGCCACCCTCACAGTCTTTGGAGTCGCGGTCTTCTCCCTCGCGCCAGGCATTGCTCGCAGCAATCCGCCGAATTGGCTACGAGCGACCTCATAGCACTCGCACGACGCGGCTTCAAGGCCAGGTCGGTCGAGGATGGTAATCATCCCACGGGTGTATCGTATAAGGCCCGCGTGTTGTAACGTCCCCGCGGCAATGGCCACACCGGATTGACCGGTGCCCAGCATCATGGCGAGAAATTCCTGAGTCAGCGGTATCGCATCGAGGTCCATCCGATCGCGCGTCATCAAAAGCCACCGGGCGCATCGTTCGTAAATCGTATGCAGTCGATTACATGCGGCGAGCTGCCCGAGCATGTTGACATACGCTTGCAGATAGCGATCAAGCAGTTGGCGAAACCCCGGATCGCTTGCGGCCAGTTCACGAAACAAATCGGCGGGAATCCTGATTGCGCTGCCGCGGACTTGGCAATAGCACACATTCGCGGTGCTCGAGGCACCCATGAGCAACGGGAAGGCCGACATCCCTTCTCGACCGATCGTCCCGACTTCAATCTGGCTACCGTTTCTCATTCGCGCGACAACCGACAGAACGCAATCGACCGGAAAGTAGACGTCGTTAATCTGCTGTTCTGCTTCGTAAATCTTCTGTCGCAGTGCAACGCGCACAAGGGCGCCGCGTTCGAGAATTCTTGCGGCGCTCGATTCGGCAAGTGCGTGGAGAATGGCATTCTGCCCAATCGAGGGCAGGGTGACCGGCTGATCATCCCGTGAGGTCTTCTTCAAACGTCCCGCCAAAGCAAGCAATCACTGCATACAGTTGGCTCACATAGTACCGTTCCTCAGCCGTGGTATCTAGTTGATTCTGATAGAACAGCTCAATCGGAGCGCGGAGGGCCGCCACGGCGGGTGTGAGAGCTGCAACGCGAGACCGGATGGCGCCTGGGGTCAGCGCTGCAATAAACGGCTTGCATTTCCTGAACGCAATGCATCGCGCGTGGAATCGTCGAACGACCTCACAGTCGCAATTACGGCACCCGGCGGATCTTCCATTACCGCAAAGGGGTAATCGCTTCCGACGACGAGATGATCGCTGCCGAATCGTTTCGCAACGAGCGCAAGATTGTCAGCATCAAACGTCAGCGTGTCGCCGTAAAACCCGCGCGCCACTTCCGACGGCCGCTTCGGCAGCACCGCGCGGATCTTCTCATCGATGCTCCAAATACGATCGAGCCGCGGTAACAGCCACGGCAACGTCCCGCCGCCGTGCGCGAGCACGATCCGCAAATCCGGATGCCGCGTGAAAATCCCCGTCATCAGCAGTCGCGCCGACGCGATCCCGGTCTCCGTCGGGTACGCCGTGGAAATCACCATCTGCATGAACTGCAGCCGGTCGAATCCCGGCGCGGACTCCGGATGGACGAACACGATCGCATTCAGCGCCGCGCAGCGCTCCCAAAACGGCTCCAGCGCCGCATCGTCGAGTTCGCGCCCGCCGGCAACCGTCCCGATCTCCACGCCGTGCAGCCCAAGCTCGCGCACGGCGCGCTCCAATTCCGCACACGCCGCATCCGGATCTTGCAACGGCACCATCGCGAGGCCGGCAAACCGGTCCGGCCGCGAACGCACCACTTCCGCAATGCCGTCGTTCTGCAGCCGCGCATACGCCAGCCCGTCGGCCGCCGCCGCCTCGTACGAATAGCACACGGGAATCGGCGAGATCACTTGCAGCGCGATCCCGTTCGCATCCATGTCGCCGATGCGCCGCTTCGCGTCCCACGTGCGCTCGTCTATCGTCCGGTAATGCTTGTCGCCGCGGTACATCTGACCGCACGTCTCCGACTCGACCTCGAGCCGCGGGCACCCCGGCACGGCGACGGCGCTCGCCTCGCGCGGCATGAAGTGGGTGTGAAAGTCAACCGTCGATGTCATCGCGGCAGCCTTCTCCGCCGCACACGCCGGCGGCCTGGGACGTCAGCGCGAAGGGCCGGTCCGCCAATCGCTGGCGGCGCCGAGAACCTCGGCGTTGTGCTCCCCGAGCGCCGGCGGCGGACGGTCCGCGACTTTGCGCTGACCATCGATGAGCACCGGCCGCCGGACGCTCACCACGTCGCCGTACTTCGCGCTCTTCGCACTATAGAACGTCTCGAGTGCCACAATCTGCGGATCGTCCATCGCCTCATCGACGCCGTTGATCGGGGCATACGGTACGTCGTTTTCCTCAAACCGCGCCACCCACTCGGCCCGCGGCCGCGTCAACGCAATCGCGCTCAACTCGCGACGCAGCGCATCGTAGTTGTCGTAGCGCCACGTCCGATTATCGAAGCGCGGATCCGTGCCAAGTTCCGGCCGCTCGATCGCGCGCAGCAATCCCTGCCAGAATTTCTCCGGCGACGACATATGGATCGCCACCAGCTTCCCATCCGAACAGCGCAGCGCAAAGCATTGCGACGACGCGACCCGCGTGTCACGGTTCGTCACCACGCCGGTGCTGGTGAGCACCGAATAACTATCCGGCACGAAGGCCATCACCGCCTCGAGCATGTTCACTTCCACGCGCCGGCCGACGTTGGAACGCGTCCGCTCGAAGAGCGCTCCGAGAATGCCGTAGCACGCAAAGATGCCGCCGGCGTTGTCGGCGACCGTCGGTCCGCCGATGCGCGGCTGGTCGGGGTCGAGGAAGAGGCCGAGCACGCCGGTCAACGCCGTTGCGACGGTATCGTAGGCCGGGCGGTCGCGATACGGCCCCGTTGTGCCGAACCCGGTGATCGAACAGAAAATCAGCCGCGGGTTACGCGCATGGAGCGCCTCCCACGAAAGCCCGAGCCGCTCCATCACGCCGTGGCGGAAGTTGTCGATCAGCACGTCGGCGTGATCGATCAAGTCCCAGAGGATCGCCTTGCCTTCGTCGGAGCGGATGTCGAGCGCCACGCTGCGCTTGTTCTTGTTGTACGCGATGAACTGCGGGCTATACAACTCGCCGCGGAAGCTGCGAAAGTTGTCGCCGCCGTCCGGCTTTTCGATCTTGACGACGTCGGCCCCAAGATCGCCCAGCAACATGCTCGCAAACGGCGCCGTCAGCGTCGTGCCGAGTTCGAGCACCTTGATCCCGTCGAGCACCTTCATGCGGTCTTGGTAAAGTCCTCAAAGACCTTGCGCGCGACGACCATCTTCATTACTTCCGTCGGTCCTTCGGTGATCACGAAGCTCCGCGCTTGCTTCCAGAACGTCTCGATCGGATAGTCGGTCGTGAGGCCGATCGCGCCGTGAATCTGCATGCACCGGTCGGCCGCGTGAAACGCCGATTCATCGCCGAAGTACTTGCACAGATACGATTCCGTGCGAATGTCTTCACCGGCATCGAAGCGCCGCGCGGTGTCGTAGAGCATCAGCCGTAGCTGATAGAGATGCTGGTACATGTCGACCAGCATGAACTGGATCGATTGCCGGTCGGCGAGCTTCGAGCCGAACGTCGTGCGCTCGTTCGCGTAGGCCACCCCGAGTTCCAGGCACCGCTCGATCACGCCCGCTCCGCGCGCACCGTGACGCGCGAGCCGGCCTTCGGTGATCCAGCTTTGCGCAAGGCGAAATCCGTCGCCCTCGCGGCCGATCAGGTTCTCGGCCGGCACGCGCACGTTCACGAACTCGAGTTCGACCGGCCGATCGATCATCATCGTCTCGAGTTGCCGCACCACGCGAAAGCCCGGCGTATCCGTATCCACGAGAAAGCTCGAAATGCCGCCGCGGGCGCGCTTCGCCGGATCGGTCAGCGCCACGACTTGGATGAAGTCCGCCTCATCGCCGAAGCCGATGAAGCGCTTTCGGCCGTTGATCACGTAGTGGTCGCCGTCGCGCACGGCAGTCGTCGACATGCCCGCCGGGTCGGCGCCCGCGCCGGGTTCGGTTTGCGCGAACGCGACCTTCTTCTCGCCGCGCAGTACGGGCCAAAGATACTTCTCGCGCTGATGCTCGGCCAGCTGGTAGAGAATCGGTCCGGGATCCGGTCCGAATACCGCCCAGCGGCGCGGTGGAATCGCGATGCTGCGGCCGAGTTCTTGCCAGATGACGATCTTCGAGAACATGTCGCCGGCTTGCCCGCCGAATTCCGGCGGCACGTGCAGCATCCACAGATCCCGCTTCTTCGCTTCATCTTCCAGCCGCGCGCGAATCTCGGGTTTGAGATCCGTTCCCGCGGTGCTGGCGTTCTCGATCGGAATCAGCAATTCGTCGACGAACGCGCGCACGCGCTGCCGCAGGGCCTCGTACTTCGCCGGTAGCTCGAGTTTGAGCACCGTTAGCCGTCTCGCAGTCCCGGGTTTGCCTCGAGCCCCGGCCGGAATTCGCCCTTGAGAAAATCGCCGATACCCTTCTCTTGCCACGCACCTTTTTGGCGCAGCGTGAGCGAGTCTTGCATCACGTTCGCGTACGAAATCGCGGCGTCCCAGCCCATGTCGAGCGAATGGTGATAGCCGTCCTTCGTCGCGGCGAGCGCGTGCGAGTTCTTGGCGGCGATCTCGCGCGCAACCACCATGACTTCATCGCGCAGCGACGCAGCCGGAACGGCGTAGTTAATGAACCCGATATCGGCGGCGACCTTGCCGTCGAACTTCCGGCCGGTCATCCCGTAGAAGAGCGCATCGCGCGGGCGCAGCAAGTTCGCCAAGGCCTTGCTGACGGCGCCGCCGGGGAACGTGCCGAAGTTGATCTCGGAGAGGCCGAACGTTGCGTCCTCCGCGGCAATCGCAAGATCGCAACCTTCGACGATGGCGAACGCGCCGCCGAAGCAGAACCCGTTGATCATCGCGATCGTCGGCTTCGGAAAATAGCGCAGCGTGCGGCCGCGCCACTCGGTGGCAATGCGGAAAACTTTATCGTACTCCGCCGGCTTGTCGCCGAGTTCGGTGAAAAACTGCTTGAGATCCATGCCCGCGCAGAACGCGGGACCGGCCCCGGTAAGCACCAGCACGCGGACCGTGGGATCGTAGCGAATCTCTTCGAGTGCTTCCGCCATGTCGCGATGCAGCTGCGGGCTCATCGCGTTCCGCTTGTCGGGGCGATTGAACGTCAGGATGCCGACGCCGTCGGGGTCAACGTCTATGGCGAGCGTTTCGTACGTCTTCATAGCCCTATCAAATAACATGCTTACAAATAATAAGCAATAGGAACTCGGCGCGCGACAACTAACCGGGTGCCCATGCAAGGGATCGCTTTTCTCGGAGACCGCAACGTCGAGCTGCGCTCGTTCCCCGACCCGGCGCCGGGCATCGGTGAAGTCGTGCTGCAGATGAAAGCGTCGGGCATTTGCGGTACCGACCTCATGCTTTACCGGCGCCCGGCGAGCGCCGTCGGCGCCCCGGTAATCGGCGGCCACGAGCCGTGCGGCGTCGTCGCCGCTCTCGGGCCGGGCGTCGATGCAACGCGCGTCAGGATCGGCGACCGCGTGATGGTGCATCATTATTTCGGCTGCACGGTGTGCGAGCACTGCCGCTCCGGCTGGGCACAGCTTTGTCAGAGCACACCTGTCGCCGTATATGGCAACAACGCCAACGGCGGTCACGCGCCGTATCTCGTCGTGCCGGCGGCAACGCTCATCGCGCTGCCGGACGAGTTGTCGTTCGAGACCGGCGCGGCGATCTCGTGCGGCAGCGGAACCGCGTACGCGGCGTTACGGCGCCTCAACGTCAGCGGTCACGATACCGTCGCGATCTTCGGTCAGGGCCCCGTCGGCCTGGCCGGAACGCAATTTGCCAAAGCGTTCGGCGCGCGCGTGATCGCGCTCGACGTGAGCCCCGTTCGCCTCGCACGCGCAGCAGAGTTTGGTGCCGACGTGTCGATCGATCCGAGTTCCGCCGACGCCGTCGCCGAAATCATGGCCGCAACCGGTGGGCGCGGTGCGGATGCCGTGCTCGAAACCTCCGGCGCGACATCCGCGGCGACCGCCGCCGTTCGAGCGGCGCGCATTTGGGGCAGCGTTTGCCTCGTGAGCGGCCAAGGTCCGCTCGACGTGAACATCTTGGCGGACTTGGTGTTCCGCCAAATCACGGTCTTCGGTTCGTGGACGTTTTCCGCTGCCGGACAAATGGAATGCGCGCGCTTCGTCGTCGAACGCGCAGTCGACGTCGATCGGATCTTCACTCATCGCTGGGCCTTGAGCGCCGCAAGCGAGGCCTATCGCCTTACCGATAGCCAAGCTGCCGGCAAAGGCGTCTTTCTGATGTGACGCCGGCTGCATTTGACATCCGCCTGCTCATGAAATAATATCCTTACGAATAATAAGTATTTGGAATCTGCTTCCCTGGAGGTTACCGATGCGTTTCGTCCGCACGTTCTCAGCGCTCGCCGCCGTCGCCGCGCTCGCGCTGACCCCACTCGCCGCGCGCAGCGCCGGTCCGCCGATCGAGGTACCCGTCATCGTGTCCCTCACCGGACCTGCGGCCTTTCTCGGCAACACCTCGCGTAAATCGCTCGAGGTCCTCGAAAAGAACGTCAACGATACCGGCGGCATCTCCGGGCGTCCGCTGCAATTCAACTTTTTAGACGACGGCACCAATCCGCAAACCACCGTCCAGCTCGCGAATCAAATTATTGCGACGAAGACCCCGATCATGATCGGCTCCTCGCTCGTTGCGACGTGTCATGCGATCGCGCCGCTCTTCGAGAAGAGCGGTCCGGTGCAGTACTGCCTCTCGCCGGGCGGCGGCACGCCGAAAGGCGGCTACTCGTTTGCCGCCAGTTATTCCACGCCCGATGCGTTCCTGACCGCGGTGAAGTATTTTCACGATCGCGGCTTGACCCGCATCGCTCTGCTCGAACCCACCGATGCGACCGGCCAAGACGGCGAACACGCCTTCGACGCCGCTATGGCGCTATACAAAGACATGACGCTCGTCGACCGGGAACACTTCAACCCCACCGACATCAGCGTCGCCGCGCAAATCTCGCACGTGAAGGCGGCCAACCCGCAGGTACTCTTCGCCTGGGCAACCGGCGCACCCATCGCGACCGTGCTGCACGGCGCGATCGATGCCGGCCTCGACATTCCGATCTTCACCTCGCACGGCAACATGACGTTCCTGGCGATGGCGCAATTGAGCGACCTCGCCCCGAAAGCCGGCCTCTTCTTCGCCGCGCCCCGTTTCATCGGACACGACACGATGTCAAACGGGCCGGCAAAGGCCGGCGTCGACACGTTCATTCGCCTGGTGTCGGCCAGCGGCGTAAAACCGGACGGCGGATATTCGCAAGCGTGGGATGCCGGCATCGTCGTCGTCGATGCATTGCGCCACGTGGGACCGAACGCGACGCCGGATCAATTTCGCGACTACATCGAAGGGCTGCATGGCCTGGCCGGTTCCTCTGCGGTGCTCGACTTCCGCGACGGTTCGCAGCGCGGAATTCCCGCCAGCGCCATCATCATCGCGCGCTGGTCACCGCAGGTGACGAACTGGACGGCCGTGAGCGAGCCCGGCGGGAAGCCGTTAGCGACGCGCTGACCCGTGTCCGCCGCCCGGGGCTTCGATACCGATTGGCGCGAGAGCGTCGGATATCTCTTGCGCGATGCGACGCGCCTGATGCTGCGCGTGACGGCGGCACGGATCGCGGAGCACGGCATCACCATGACGCAATACTTCCTGTTGCGTCAGATCTGGGAAATGGAAGGTCAGCTGCAGCGCGACTTGGCCCGGCAGTTGGACGTTCCGGAGCCCGCACTCGCAACGCTGCTCGACGCCCTCGAGACCGCCGGCCTGGTCGTTCGCAAGCGCAGCACCACCGACCGCCGGCGCACGCACATCCACGTTACGGCTAAGGGGAAGAATCTGCGCGAGCCGTTGCTCGAAGATGGGAAAGCCGTGCTCGAAGGAATGCTCGAGAACTGCTCGCAGCGTTCGATCGACGATTTGCGCCGGACGCTCAAGAAGATCAAAGCCAACCTGACCACGATGGAAGCGGAGACGCGCTAGGCGTCTGCGCTTTCGCGTTCGTAGTCTTCGACGTTCGCGATCATGGTCGCGAGCGTTTTCCGGAACCGCTCGAACTCGATCGGGGAAATTCCCTTGAGCGAGATTCGGTTAGCGACCCCTACCGCGTCGATTACGTCTTTCCGCATCCGCCGGCCCTTCGGCGTGAGGAAGATGTTGGTCTTACGCCGATCCGACGGGTGCGCCTCGCGCACGACGATGCCCAAGGCCTCGAGCGTATCCAAAACGACCGTCACGGTCGCACGTTCCATGCCGACGCGCTCGCTAAGCTCGACCTGCGAGATGCCGTCTTCTTCGAGCAGCGTGCGGATATAAAAATAATGCTTGAACGCGATGCCGCGCCGGCGCAGTTCGTCCGCCAGCGGTCGCGTGATCGCTTTATAGCCGAGACGCAGCCAATACCCCGGCCCCGATGTAAGCGGATGAGCTTCCCGCTGCCTATTGACAATCGCCGTCATTTCAGGATTAAGTGTAACCACCAAATCGGATAGATGTCAAACAGCTAGATTACGAACGATTTTATTTCGTGCCGGATTCGCGGCAAGAGAGGACATACTCAATGAGCGAGGTCTTTGTCGGCAAACGCGCCGACTTTGATTTCAACGACCGCCAAATCGTGAAGAGCGGCGAACTGGAGATCGGCGTGTTACACCGCGCCGGCGAGTACTACGCCTACGAAAACACGTGTCTGCATCAAGGCGGTCCGGCCTGCGAGGGCCTGATCATGGGCAAAGTTGAGGAAGTCCTCGCGCCCGACAAGACGTACATCGGTCAGCGTTTTTCCAAAGACGAAACGCATTTCGTGTGTCCCTGGCACGGCTACGAATACGATCTCAAGACCGGCGAGTGCATTCCCAACCGGAAGCTCCGTTTGCGCAAATTCGACGTCGTTACAAAAGGAGAGGACGTATATGTCATCATCTAGTGCGGTCGCTTCCAACGACCTTGCAGCTACGACGGCAAGCATCGCCGAGGCGATCGATGCCGCAATTGAGGCCGGCGACCTTTCCGGCATCGCCGATTCGACCATACAGCAGCTCATGACCGCCGCCGCGCGTTTGTACGCGGCCTCGGCCGAGCAGGGCGGCTACCTCCCCGCTACGAGGCCGGGAGCGCTCAACGCCACGCAAGGCATGATCGTCACGACGGCACTGCTGCGCGCCGTCAACGTCCAGCTCTTCGAGCTTGGGCTGTGGCAGTCGTGGGCGAAGTAGGAGCGAGCGCATGAGCATCACGCTTCCCACCAGCGACATCCAGGGGATGCAAATCGCCGAGTTCGACACGACAACGTTACTCGAACACGCCGCAAAACAAGCCCGCCAGCGCAAGTATCAGGACCTCTTCATCGTCGACGTCGATTCGCATCACTACGAGACGGAGTCGCAGGCCGACATCAACGATTACCTCGACGATCCCGTCCTCGAGCATCTCGCCAAGGCGTCGTCCGGCCTCAAGGCCGTGCGCACCGGCTTCATCAATTCACCCGGCGTCGGAAATCAGGATCAAGCCGGCCGCGTCACGCGCTATCCGCTGCGCCAATTCGAAACCACCGGGGAGCAAGAACGCCACACCGAGCTCACGCGCCGCTGGATGGATTCGATGGGCATCGACATGGCGATGCTCTTCCCAACGCACATGCTCACGCTCAGCTCGCACCCGGTACTCGAAGTTCAAACGAAGCTCGCTCGCGCCTACAACCGCTGGCTCGTCGAAACGATCATTCCGAAAGAACCGCGCCTGCGCACGCTGCTCTATCTTCCGCTCTACGATCCCGAAGCGTGCTACAAGATGGTGCTCGAGTTCGGCGACAAGCCGGGCGTCTCGGGTTTCCTCGTCACCGCAACACACAACACCGCGGTACACGACAATGCCCTGATGAAGACGTACGCCGCGCTCGAAGAACGCGGATTGCCGATCGCCTTCCACGGCAGCTTCAACTGGTCGGATCAAACGTTTAAGTCGACCAACCGCTTCATCGCCGTTCACGCGCTCGGATTCGTCTGGTACAACCTCGTGCACATGACGAATTGGATCGTTAACGGAATGCCCGAACGGTTCCCCAAGCTCAAGGTTATCTGGATGGAATCGGGCCTCGCCTGGATCCCGTTCCTGATGCAGCGGCTCGACAACGAGTACATGATGCGCAGCAACGAGTGTCCGGCGCTCAAGCAGCGTCCGAGCGAGTACATGCGCCAGATGTACTACTCCACGCAACCGATGGAAATCCAGGATCTGGGCGCGCTGCAGACGACCTTCCGCATGATCAACGCCGAGACGCAGCTGATGTACTCATCGGACTATCCGCACTGGGACTTCGACTTGCCGAGCACGATCTACGACCTGCCGTTCTTGAACGAGCAGGCCAAAAAGAACATCCTCGGCGAGACCGCGGCTAAGGTGTTCAACCTCGAACGTCCAAAGACCAAGCTCGCAAAGATCCCCGGCCTCTAGACGGCCGATGAACGGAGCGACCTTCCGACCGGAGAGCGAACTCGTGCCATGGATTCCGCTGCGCGAAGAGTTGATGCGGGCCCGCGACCGGGCCCGCATCGCGCGTGCGCGCTCGGAGCGCCGGCCGATGTGGGTGTTCGCGTTGTTGGCTGGACCGGGCATCCTGGTGATGCTCGGCGAGAACGATGGTCCGAGCATGCTTTCTTATGCCGCGACCGGTGCATCGTTCGGCGTGAGCTTCTTCATCCCGTTCATCGTGCTGACGTTCTTGCTGGCGTACATCGTGCAAGAGATGGTCGTGCGCATCGGTATCGCGACGCGTCGCGGACACGCCGAACTGATCGTCGAGCGTTTCGGATTGAGCTGGGGACGCTTCGCAATGGCCGACCTTGCGATCGGCAACCTGCTCACGCTGGTCACCGAGTTCATCGCAATCCGCGCCGGCACGGCCTACTTCGGAATCCCACCGGCCATCGCGGTCCTCGGCTCGGCCGCACTGGTTGCGCTGGCAATGTGTACCCGCCGTTACGTCACGTGGGAACGCATCGTCATGGCGCTGGCTGCGGGCAACCTGCTCTTCATCCCGGCGGCGTTGCTCGCGCATCCCGACGGCGCGGCGATCGCGCGCACGCTGGCAACCTGGGGACCCCTTCCGGGCGGGATCTCGATGGCGTTCTTCACCCTCGTGCTGGCGAACATCGGTGCGACGGTCACGCCGTGGATGCTCTTCTTTCAGCAAAGCGCGGTCGTCGACAAAGGACTCACGCACGCAGACCTGACCCAAGCGCGCGTGGATACGGGCCTTGGAGCGGCGATTGCGGCCGTCGTCGCGATCGGCACCGTGATCGCCACAGCGACGCTCTTCACGCATCACATCGACGTGCGCACGTTCGCCAACGGCGCGGATTTCGCCACGGCCCTCAAGCCGTTCATCGGCTCGACCGGCGCAGCGCTCTTTGCGCTGGGCATGATCGAGGCCGGACTCGTTGCGGCGATGACGATCTCGACCAGCTCCGCGTACGGCGTATCTGAAGTATTGCGCGCCAGGCGCAGTCTCAATGCCGGCCTTTCGTCGGCCCGCACGTTTTATGCTACGGGTTTGCTCTCGGTTGCCGTCGCCGGAGCGGTCGTGTTGCTCCCGCACGCCCCGTTACTCTCGATTTCCATCACCGTTAACGTGATCGCAACCCTGCTCATGGCGCCGGCACTCCTCTTCGTGCTGCTGCTCGCGAGCGATGGCGAAATCATGGGCAAGCTGAAGAACAGCGCGCGGGCAAATGCCGTGGCAGGCACGATCGTAGCCGCAATTGCCATCGTCGGTGCCGTCTACGCGCTAACGATCGTCGTGCCGTTCTTCACGGGAGGCTCTGCCGGATGACCCAACTCCCGCCGCTGCCGCCGCCCCGCCCGATCACCGGATTCACGCGCGTGCTGCTTATCGGGTTACGCGTGTATGTTATCATCGCGGTCCCGCTCGTCGCCTTCACGTTCTTTCACACGCTCAAGCCGTAACCGCAGGAGGACCCCCGATGCCACCAGTTCGTACTGCGCTCGTCGCCGCATGTAGCGCGGCGCTCCTCGCGGCGGCCGTGCCGCTCGCGGCGCTCGCGCAAGTCAAACCCGTCGACATCAACGTCATCGTGACGCTCACCGGGCCCGGCACGTTTCTCGGCAAGGGCGAGGTCGACGGTCTGAACGCGCTGGAAGGCGCAGTCAACAAACGTGGCGGCATTCGCGGCCGGCCGGTTCATTTCGTCATCCACGACGATCAAACCAACCCCCAGCTATCGGTCCAGTTAACGAATCAAGTCATGGCCGACAAAGTATCGGTCATCTTGGGCTCTTCGCTCGGCGCGACGTGCCTAGCGATGGCGCCGCTCGTCACCAGCGGTCCGGTTCAGTATTGCCTCTCGCCGGCAATCCATCCAAAAGCCGGCAGTTTCACGTTCACGAGCAACGTCTCGACGAGCGATTATGCGATCGCGTTCTACCGCTATTTCAAAACCCAGAACTGGAAGCGAATCGCGCTCATCACTTCGACCGACGCATCCGGCCAGGACGCCGACGAAGGGTTCGAGGCCGCGCTCAATTTGCCGGAATTCAAGACGAGCGGATTGAGCCTCGTCAGTCACGAGCATTTTAACGTCACCGATATCAGCGTGAGCGCGCAAATCGCACGCATGCGGGCCACGAACCCGCAGGTCGTCATCGCTTACTCGCCGGGGACGCCGTTCGGCACCCTTTTACAAGGCTTTAAGCAGAGCGGCTTAGATTTGCCGATTGCAACGGGTACGGCGAACATGACGTACGCCGAGATGAAACAGTACGCCCAATTCATTCCGAACGATCTGATCTTTCCCGGTTTGCCGTATCTCGCTCACCAAGCGGCGTCGCCCAAAGAGCGCGCCGTGCAAGACACCTTTTACGACGCGTTCAAGCCGTTAGGCATCGTGCCCGACCTCATCCAGAGTTTCTCGTGGGATCCTGCCTCCATCGTGATCGAAGCACTCCGAGCCGTCGGTCCCGACGCGAGCGCCGAGCAAATTCGCGCGTACATCGCGAGCCTCCATGACTATATCGGCATCAACGGCGTCTACGATTTCCGCGACGGCAGCCAACGAGGGCTGACGGAAAAAAATCTGATGGTCATGCGTTGGGATATCGACAAGGGAACCTGGACCGCCGTCAGCGGCCTCGGCGGCGGCCCGATGAAACGCTGACGCACGCCTAGAGGAGTAAGCCGAGCCAAACGCCTAGACCCCAACCTACGGAAGAAACCACTACCGGGGATGGGATTCGAATGGCAAAGAAAAAATCCGGGGGCGTCGATCGGCGCGCATTTCTCGCGGGCATCGGCGCCGCCGGCGCTGCCACGGCAGCCGCCGCGGCCGCTACGCCCGCTACCGCCGAGGCGGCGCACACGCAGGCGCCGACGGCGCTGCCGCCCGTCACGCAATCGCATGCGGCGATGGTCGCCCAGATCGAAGAGGCGCACCCAGGCGCGACCGTCGACTCGCTGCACATTGCGGCGGCCGGTTCCGACTACATGGTCGACGTACTGATGGCACTCGGCTATACGTACGTCGCCGCAACGCCCGGCACGACGTTTCGCGGTTTGCAAGAATCCGTCATCAACCACGCGATCGGCAAGATGGAATGGATCTCGACCGCGCACGAAGAGATTTCCGGCTCACTGGCCCACGGCTACGCCAAAGCGTCGGGCAAACCGATGGCGATCATGGTGCACAACACCGTCGGTCTCCAGCACGCGACCATGGCGATGTACAATGCTTGGGCCGACCGGGTGCCGATGCTGGTAATGCTTGGCAATTACGCCGACGGCGCGCTGCGCGTCGGCGGCGCCGATTGGGACCACGCCGCCACCGACGACGCCGCAATGGTCCGCGGCTACGTCAAGTACGACGAGCAGCCCGGCTCGCTCGAACACTATAAGGAATCGATGCTGCGCGGGCACGGCTTGATGATGACGGCGCCGATGGGCCCGATCGTCATGGTCTGCGACCAGCAGCTGCAAGAAAGCGAACAGTCGCGCAAGCCGCAGGCGCCGATGCCCGCGTTCGTCTCGGCGCCGCAGCCGACGGCCGATCCGGCCACCATCGCCACGATCGCGAAGATGCTCGTGAACGCGCAGAACCCGGTGATCATGGCCGACCGTGCCACGCGCACGCAGGCCGGCGTTCTGGCCCTCGTCGCGCTTGCCGAAGCGCTGCAGGCGCCGGTCGTCGACATGCTCGGCCGCATGAACTTTCCCACGAACCATTATCTCTGCGGTTCGCGGCCGATGGCGAGCGAGGCCGATCTGATCCTCGCGCTCGATGTGGGCGATCTGTTCAGCGTCGTGAACGCGCTCGAAGAATCGATCACGCGCGAAAGCAAGCGCCGCATCCGCCCGGACTGCAAAGTCATCTCGATCGATTCGCAGTTGCTCGTGGGAGCCGGCAACTATCAGGACAAACAGCGCTTCTATCAAGCCGACGTGCCGGTTCCAGCCGACTCCGAGGCGACGTTGCCGTATCTCGTCGAGGCGGTAAAGAGCGCGATGTCGACGGCGCGGCGCAACGACAACGCGACGCGCGAAGCGCGGATGCGCACGGCGTTCTACGTCAAGCGCGCGAGCGACATGGAGCAGGCAGCCATTGGCTGGGATGCCTCGCCGATCAGCGTTCCGCGCCTGTGCATGGAACTCTGGAAAGCGATCAAGCCGATGGGTGAAAACTGGGCGCACGTCTCGCAGAGCGGCTTCCAAAGCGCCTGGCAGAACCGGCTGTGGGATTTTACCCAGCACCACCAATTTCTCGGCGGGTCGGGTGCCGCGGGCATCGGCTATATCGGCGGCGCGCAAATCGGGGCTGCGCTGGCGCACAAAGAAAAGGGCGATGGTTGCCTGTGCGTGAGCGTACAAGGCGACGGCGACTTCATGATGGGGCCCGGCGCGATGTGGACCGCCGCGCATCACAAGATCCCGCTCTTGATGGTGATCCACAACAACCGCGCTTGGCATCAGGAAACGATGTCGGTACAGATCATGGCGTCGCGACGCAGCCGCCATCCCGAGCGCGGGCGGATCGGAACGGTGATCACCGATCCGAACATCAACTACGCGAAGCTCGCCGAAGGGTTCGGCGTGTATTCCGAACCGCAGATCACGCAGGCGTCGGACTTGCCCGCCGCCATCGCGCGCGCGATCAAAATGGTCAAGAGCGGTGAACCCGCGCTACTCGACGTCGTCACGCAGCCGAGGTGAGTATGCTCCGCATCAAATCGTTCGCCATTGCATCGGTCATCGCCTCAACGCTCGTTGCCGGCGCAGGCGTGCTCTCGGCGCAGACCACGGCGCCCACGGGCGACGCCAAGCACGGGCAGCAAGTCTATAACGCCGACGGCTGTTACCTCTGCCACAACTATCAAGGTCAGGGCACCGGCAGCCGCAAGCCGGGCCAGAATCCGGGACCGAACCTTGCTCCGGCGCCGATACCCTACCCCGCCTTCATCCGGCAGCTGCGCAATCCGCGCTTGGCGATGCCGCCGTACGACGCGAAGATCCTGAGCGATCAAGACGCGGCCGATATCTACGCCTTCTTCGTCTCGCAGCCGCCCGGTAAAGACGCGCACAGCATCGCGGTCCTCAACGTCGTCAACGCAGGCACCGCCACCAGCACGCCGCACGGCGCGGTCGTGTTTTCGGCTAACTGCGCAGCCTGCCACGGTGCCGTGGGCCAAGGCGGGATCGGGCCCTCACTCAAGAACGAGAGCGCACACAAAGACACCGCCGCGGCAACCGCCTTCATCAAGAATCCGTCGGGCGGCATGCCCAAACTCTATCCCGGCATCTTGAGCGCAGACGACGTGGCGGCGGTCGCGTCATACATAGAAACACTGCAATAAGGGACGACTCGTCCCCGGAGGTTCACCCCGTTGTCCACGCTCCGTGACATCTTAGCCGGCAGCGAGGCTGTCGTCGCGCCCGCGGCACTCAACGCGATGATGGCAAAGCAGGCTGAAGCGGCCGGCTTTCGCGTGCTCTATCTCAGCGGCGGTTCGCTCGGCTGGCTCAAGGGCGTCACCGAAGCGACGCTCTCGCTCACCGAAATGATTGAAGCCGGCATCGACATCGGCTCCGTCAGTTCGCTGCCGCTCATTCTCGACGCCGCCGGCGGCTGGGGCGACGCGATGCATATCTTCCGCACGATCAAGATGGCGGAGCGGGCGGGCTTCAGCGCGATCGAGATCGAGGACGTCGTGCTTCCAAAGCGCGCGCATCACCATATCGGCAAGGATCACGTCATTCCGCAAGAGATGATGGAAGACAAGATCCGCGAAGCCGTCAACGCGCGCACCGATCCGAACTTCGTCATCATCGCGCGCACCGATTCGGTGAAGACGCACGGCATCGACGAAGCGCTCAAACGTGCCGAGGGCTTCCGGCGCGCGGGAGCCGACGTGATCTTCGTGTGGACGCGCAGCGGCGCGGACATGCGCATCGTCGGCGAGCGCATCGGCGCGCCGCTGATGGTCTTTGCCGATCGCAACGGCACCGGCGGCCTGCAAGTTTCCTTACCGGAACTCGGCAAGCTCGGGTATCGCATCATCGGCGTGCCGATCTTGCCGCTGCTCTCGATGCACCGCGCGTTGCGGCAAACGTATGCCGCGCTTGCCGCGTGCGAGATCGATCCGGCCTTCGGGCCGGCCGGAGCCGAAGGCGAGTTGGAACAAGTGTACCGCACCGTCGACCTGGAGAACTTGCTGGCGATCGAACGCCGCACGACCGAAAAGCCGTGACCCGCGCCTGGATCGCGGGCATGCTGCTCGCCCTCGCTCTCGCCCAGCCGGCGCGCGCGGCCGACACGGTGAAGATCGGCGTGCTCAAGATTCCGCAGACGGCGTTCGTCGCACTCGACAAAGGCTATTTCTCCGCTGAAGGCATCGACGTTCAGCCGGTCTTCTTCCAATCGGGCGCGGAACTCGTGCCGTCGCTCGCCACCGGACAAATCGACGTCGCCTTCGCATCGGCCGGTGCCGCGCTCTTCAACGCGATCGCGCAGGGTTCGCGCATCACCGTCGTCGGCGATCACTGGGTGTCGGCCCCGTCATCGCCCTCCGGCGACTCGCAATTCATCGTGGTGCGCAAAGACCTCGCCCGCGGCGCGGTCAAGAGCGCGCGCGATGTAAAGGGCATGACGATTGCCGTCACGGCGCGCGGTCAGGTGACGGATTTGTTCGTGCGACTCTTCCTCGCGAGCGGCGGCCTCTCTGAGAGCGACGTCCACATCGTCACGCTCTCCTATCCCGATATGCTCGCGGCGTTTGCAAATAAGGCGATCGACGCCGCCTGCGCGATCGATCCGTACGTCACGATCGCCGAAAGTCAAGGCGTCGCGCAGCGCCTGGTTAGCGAATCATCGCTGCTGCCCGGCGTCGTGCAAGCCGTCACGATATACGGCGATCGCCTGGGCAAGACGGATCGGCAGCTGGGCATGCGCTTCATGCGCGCCATGACACGTGCGAACATCTTCGTGCGTCAGCGCCTGCGCACGCCCGCCGGCCGTACCGAGATCGCACAGATCTATCAGAAGTACGTACCGCTTACCAACGCCTCGATCTACGAAACGATCGGCCTCGGCACCGGACCCGAAAACCTCGCCGTCGACGTCAACGGCAAGTTCGGATTGCGCTGGGAAGAGGATCAATTCGCCCAAGCCGGCTTGATCCCCAAGCCACCCGACATCGCAACCGCCGTCGACAACACGTTTGCCGATGCCGCCGCGCACGTGCGCTGACGAGGTTGCGTCAACGACCAACGGCGCGGCGCGCCTCGTCTAACAGCGAAGCGTCGATGATATCCGCGAGCGGCGCCGCCTTGGATACCGTCCCTTCGGCGAGCCAGAAACGCTGCTGGCGATCGATCCAGCCGGTATCGATTGCACCCATCTGCCCGACATAACTCGGCCCGGCGAGCCGCTCGAGCGTCGCTTGTGGAATTTCCGTCCACTTTGCGGCGCTTGCAACCAGCACCGGCGTCCAATGTCCCTTGGCATTGGTGACGTCGCGCGCGCCCTTGAGGAAGGCCGTCAAGAAGCGGACGATCACGGCACGATGATCGCGCAAGTACGTCCCGCCGGCGGCGATGTAGCTCGGCTGAAAACCGGGGATGACGTCTTGCGCCGTGAGCCAGCGGTGAGCAACGTGGTCGAGATCCCACTGCGTGCACAGCGGTTCGGTCATCGCTTGGACATCTGCCGCACCGTTCTTAAACGCCGCGAACGCATCGGGAATCGCCCGAAAGCGCTCGGTGAACTGCACGTCCTTCGTGGTCAGGCCGCCTTTTGCGAGCGCTGCCTTCACCATGAAGTTGAGCGACGTACCGTCGGCCCCGCCGTCCACGTTCTTCCCGCGCAAGTCCGCTAGTTTTGCGATCGCAAGGTTGTCCCAGAGTTCTTGGCGCACGAGAATGCACGCCGGATCTTGCCAGCCGGCATGGCTCTGATTGAACGACGCGACGATCTTCGCATCGAAACCCTGCGCGTACTGATTGAAAAATCCGGGACCGATGCTCGTCGGCATGATGTCGATGTCGCCGCGCGCGAGCCGCGGAAGCTGCTGAATCGAGGAACCGGAAATTTTGGTGATTTGCAGATCGATGTGCTGCTCGGCAAAATACCCGCGATCGACTGCGGTGAATAACGGCAAATAGGCGAACGTAGAGGGGTTGAGCGTGAGCCGCACGACGTCGAGATTCTGCTGCGCGGTCCCGGGTACGGCCGCGGCGAGGACGACGATCGCCGCCAAGAGCAACGAGCGCATCATGACAGATCGAAGATCCGGGCGGCGTTGCCGTTGCGAACTTTTTCGCGGCTCTCTTCGGGCAGTTTGTCGACCAGCGCCAAGATGCCCGGCATGTCACCTATGTTGAACGGATAATCCGAGCCGTAGAGGACGTTGTCCACACCGGCGGTAGAGATGGCCATTTCCAGCGCATCGAACCGGTAGACGACCGAATCGAGAAACACGCGCTTGAAGTAATAGCTTGGCGGATGCGACGTCTTGGCACGCGTCGGCTCGATCTTCTCCCAGCAGCGATCGAGCCGCCCGATCAGAAACGGCAGCGAGCCGCCCGCATGCGATGCAATGAGTTTGAGTTTGGTGAAGCGCTCGAAGAAGCCGTCGAGGATCATGCGTGCGACGGCGAGGCTCGTGTTGAACGTAAAGCCGATCGGGTTGGCTAGGCCCAGTTCATCCAGGCCGAGTACGTCGCCGGCCGGCGGCACGGTCGGATGCACAAGCACCGGTAGCGCCGCGTCATCGATCGCTTGCCAAATCGGGGCGAACTTCGGGTCGGTTAGCGCGACGCCGTCGATATCGGCCAACACCATAACGCCCACCGCGCCGCTGTCGCGCGCCCGCTGCAGTTCGGCCAAAGCGCGGTCCGGGTATTGCCACGGCAACGACGCTAGCCAACGGATCCGCTTCGGATACGTCTTCTGCGCGTGCGCCATGTCGTCGTTGATCTGGACGGCGGCACGCGTGCTGATCTCCGGTCCGCCCCAATACACGTTCGGGCACGTGAGGGAAATGATCGCTATGTCAACGCCCGCGTCGTCCATCGCGGCGATGCGCATCTCGTAGTCGAACATGCCCTGGTTCGGCGTCATGATCGCCGATTGGCCCATGAACAGCGTTTTACGGTCGCCGCGCGGCACGAGACGATACAGGGGCGCGCCGTGTTCGACGAGCATGGCGAGCCACTGCTCCGAGAGCATGTGCGTGTGGACGTCGACGACGAGACTCAAGAATACATCCTTGTCAGCCGGGTGACGGAATGGCCAGATAACGTTCGACTGCCGTTCGCAGCGTCGCGTCTTGATCGCCCGCCCAAAGGCGGGCGTTGAGCACTTCGATCTCCGCATCGCCGTTGAATCCTGCTGCGTACACGGCGCTCGCGAGCCCGGCGATATCGATGCAGCCGTCGCCGAGCATCGCCCGATCCGAGGTCAGGTCTCCGCTCGGCGTACGCCAGTCGGAAAGATGGAACCCTGCAATCGACGTACCGGCGCGCGCAATTTCCGCTTCGACGCGATAGTCCCAGAAGATGTGGTACACATCGGCGACCACGCCGACATGCGGCGACCCAAAGCGCACGCAGAGATCGTTGGCTTCCCCGAGCGACGTGATGACCGAGCGTTCAGCGATCATCATCGGATGCAGCGGCTCGATGGCGAGCCGCACGCCGGCGGCCTGCGCGTGCGGGAGAATCGCCTCGATGCCGGCCGCGATCATCGCCCGGGCATCCGCCAAACTCGCGCCTTCAGCGGGTCCGGGCACGAGCACCAGCACGGGCGCTCCGATCGAGGCCGCTTCGTCGATCGCGCGGAGATTGTCCTCGATGCGGACTTGGCGTTCGGCCGCGCTCGGCGCCGGGAAGAATCCGCCGCGACACAGACTCGACACGCGCAGCCCGGCGGTGCGAAAGTCGCGCGCGGCAGCAGCCGCACCGTGTTCGGCGAGTTTATCGCGCCACACGGCCATGGCCGGAATACCATGCCGCACGCAACCGTCGATCGCCTCGCGCAGCGACCACGGCTTGACGGTGTACTGATTGAGCGAGAGGCGGGCGCGGTCCATCAGACGATGCCCGCCAGCGCGAGCACCCGCGCCATGCGCTCGGCGGCGCGCTCTTGATCGACGATCAGGCCCGCAGCATCGGCCAGCTCGAGAATGCGCGCGAGGTGGGGGATCGAGCGCGCGCTCTCGGCGCCGGCGATCATGTGAAAGTGGTTCTGGTAGCCGTTGAGATACGCCAGAAAGACGACGCCGGTTTTATAAGCATACGTCGGCGCAGCGAAGATATGGCGCGAGAGTTCGACCGTCGGCGCGAGGATCGCATCGTATCGCGCGCGATCGCCGTCGTCGAGCGCGGCAAGCGCCGCCCGCGCGGCCGGCGCGATGGCATCAAAAATTCCGAGCAACGCGTCGCTATAGCCGGTGCCGTCGCCCGCAATCAGGTCGGGATAATTGAAATCGTCGCCCGTATACATGCGCACGTTTGCCGGCAGACGGCGACGCATTGCAACTTCGCGGCCGGCATCGAGCAGCGATATCTTGATGCCGTCGATCTTCGCCACATTTTCTTGCACGATGCGCAGCGCGCATTCCGTAGCTCGATCGAGGTCGGACGCGCCCCAATAACCAGCGAGCTGCGGATCGAACATGTCGCCCAGCCAATGGATAATCACCGGCTCGCGCACCTGGCTGAGTACCTTTGCGTACACGCGCGCGTAGTCGTCGTAGCCGCGCGCCGTCCGCGTGAGGTGCCGCGACGCCATCAGAATGATTCGGCTGCCGCAGTGTTCGACGAACGCGGCTTGATCGAGGTACGCGGCTTCGATCTGCTCGAGCGTCGCCGGCTCCCCGGCCGCGAGATCGTCGGTCGCAACGCCGCTCGCAATCGTCGCGCCGGACGCGTGGGCTTCTGCTGCCGAGCGGGCAATCAGCTCGCGCGCGTTAGCGACGCTCAGACCCATTCCGCGCTGCGAGGTATCCATCGCCTCGGCAACGCCGAAGCCAAGCGACCACAGATGGCGGCGATAGGCCAGCGTCGCTTCCCAGTCGATCGCGCCTCCGAGGATGGGATCGACCACCGCGAGCGGATCGGCAACCACGTGCACGGCCGCATACGCGATGCGCGTGCGCGGAGGCGGCTGTGCCACGATCGAGTGCCGCGGCACGCGGCTAGGGACGTACGGCGCGCTAATAATCGATCTGGTCCTTGATGCCGTCCATGCAAACGTTCCATCCCGCGCAGCACCGGCATTTCCTGCGAAGTGCGAGGTTCGGCTTCTCGGCGAATTCCGTTTGATCGCCAACGGCTCGGAGATTCGCTTCCGGGCTCCGGAAAGAGCCCTCGAACTCCTGGCCTTCTTGCTCGTGCGTCGCGGCCCCGTCGAGCGCGGACACGTTGCGGAGCAGCGCAAACCACGTGCAACGACTGGGAGCCCGTATTCCACACCATCGCTGCCGAATTGAAGACAGCCTATGGCGAGTTTGCCTAGATGCTCACACTAAGGACGAGGCGTGCGCACAATCGCCCGCCCCGCCTTGAGTGCGGTTGCAAGACCGCTACGTAGTCGAGCTTCCGACACCGTATTGAATCTGTTGTAAGACTAAGGCTTCCGCAGCGGCGATTTGTCGCTGTATCTGACTCTCGGTAGCGGTCGTGCTAGATGCGATTGTTCCGTCGCTGCCGTCTTGGCTTTGTCCCGAAACGCTCGCCGTTGCAGTCGATGCATCGCTGAAGCCGCCCGATGACGTGGGCAGTTGCAGGCTTGCTAGATCGCTACTAAGGGTGGCTTGCTGAGTTGTCGATAGGAGAGCGCTAATCTGGGAGTTGACTGCCTCTGGCTTAAGTCCTTGAGACTGGGCCTGCGAAAGAATTTGAGATATCTGGCTCTGCTGGTCCGACGTGAGGTTTAGGTTGGCAAACGGTCCGTTCGGATCGGTGAACGGATTGAATGAGCTTTGGCTCGACTGGGTAGAGTTCGACGCTGACGCGGCGGTCAACGACGAGTTGGAATTGCTGTTTGTATTTTGTGCGCTTTGCTCAATTTGTTGAAGGATCGCTTCCGCAGCTGCCTCGATTTGCTGCTGGATGTTTGCAACGGAGAAGCCGGAACTCGAGGGGTTTGACGCGGCACTTGAAGATGTACCGCTCGAGCTCGGGGCTGTGGGCAGGTTTGCCAAATCGCTGCTAAACGTCGATTGCTGACTGCTCGTGAGTATGCCATTGATCTCGGAATTGATTTGATCGACCGTGAGCCCTTGGGACTGAGCGCTCGTCAGAATCTGTGAGATCTGGGTTTGCTGACTTTGCGTCAGGTTGAGATTGGCAAACGGACCGTTGGGATCGGTGAAGGGGTTAGGGGCACTTTGCGTCGACTGCGCCGATCCGGATGAACTCGAACTGCCGTTTTGGCTTGAGATATCTTGCTGAATCTGCTGCAGAATGAGCGTCGCAGCAGCGGCAATTTGTTGTTGCAGGCTCTTTGCCGGATCCGAAGACGACGTTGAATTGCTTCCGCTGCCTTGCGTCGAGTTACCGTTCGTCTGAAGACCCGCAAGGTCGCTCTCGAAGGAGGCTTGCTGTGTGGCCGTAAGGATCGAGTTAATCTGCGAATTGACTTGTCCTAGGGTTAGCCCCTCGGACTGCGCGTTCGCTAAGATTTGCGAGACCTGATTTTGTTGGCTCGATGAAAGATCGAGATTCGCAAATAGCCCGTTCGAGTCAGTAAATGGATTCGGCTGTGTCGACGAAGATTGCGTTGCCGACGAACTGACGGCATCGCTGCTACTGACGCTTGCCTGATCGCTCTGGAACGTCGATTGTTGTGTGGGAGTGAGGATTGAGTTGATCTCTTGCGCGATCTGATCTTGGGTCAGCCCTTCGTTTTTTGCATTTTTGAGAATCGAGCGAACCTGATCCCGCTGCTCTTCGGTGAGATCGAGGTTGGCAAACGGCCGGAGCGAGTTGCTCGTGGACCCGTCAACCGACGATGACCCGAAAAGTCCGGCGCTCTGGACTCCATAGCTCATAAGCTATCATCCTTTCAGTGCGGTAGTATCGCCGACGGCATAGCGCACGACGGCCGTTCCTGATTTATGCACGCGTAAGGTTGGCCGGCTCTTGGAAGTAAATCTCAGTGAGCGATGCGTGCTCAAGCTTTACGATCAGGGAATTTCGCAGCTTCCGGGGTGCCCTTCTCGACCAACGATAACAATTCTCAGGAAAAGGCCCAGAATAGCCCAAGAGATTGTCGCGGATAATGGAATGGACGTGGACGCCGGAACGGGCTGACGCACTCTCATCCTTGGTCCAAGCAACAAAACAAAAGAGACCCATTGAAGACACCGCGGCTTAGATCCATCAAGGCCCTTGAATCTGCCATTACAATGGGCACTTTCTTGCTGCGCTCGGACCGCTGAGGCCGTCTGGATAAGATGCGCTCCCTCCGTACCCGGCTGACACTTTCGTACGCGATCTTAGTTGCGACGATTCTCGTGCTCGTTGTCGGAGCGCTAACGGTTGTCGTTTTGGATGTCTTCAAGCGCCCGCTCATCGGAGAGATTGCCACCGCTGCGCAAACGGCCCGCAACATCGTCGCGATGGCGAGCCCCGGGAAATCTACGCTCGAAATCGAGAACGAGATATTACGGCGGGTTTCACGTCCTGGGCTGCTCGTTATCCCACTTCCACCACCACCCCCACAGCTATTATTGGACGGCATTCCGCCGCCAAACGCACCGCGATGGCGCCTCGACGTGCGCTCGCTGATCGCACCACCCCCCGAGCGAATTCAGCTTCGCGACCGTGTCGTCATGATCGGCGCAGATGACCGGTTTATGATTTGGGCGGTCGCGGCCTATCTACGAATGCTGGCAATTGCCGTTGCAGTTGTGATCGCCGTGGCGTGGTTAGTTGCAGTATGGATGACGCGCCAGGCGATTACGCCGCTGCTTGATGTGACAGCTCGCCTCCGGCAATTCGCTGAAGGGAACTTTTCGCCGGCCCCCTTGCACACGTCGGATCACGCGGAAATCGGAGCGCTGATCGCAGCCTACAACGGTGCAGCTGCACAGGTAGAGGCGGCATTCGTGGAACGAACATCGGTCGAGGAACATATGCGGCGCTTTGTCGCGGACGCCGGACATGAGTTGCGAACACCCCTCTCCGCCATTGCGGGCGCCCACGATATTTTGCGGAAGGGAGGACTCGACGATGCCTCAATCCGGGAACGGATTTTTCGCAATTTGAGGACGGAGACGCAGCGGATGAATGCGCTCATCGAGCGGTTAATCACGCTCGCCCGCCTCGAACGTCCGGAACATTCGGAGCCTGAAGTCCTCGATGTCGCCGAACTCGCAAACGACACGATCGCTGCGGTCCGCGCCGCCCGCGGGGGTCGGATCACACTGAAATCCGATGAACCTGCTTTTGCATTCGCAGACCCCGGCGACGTCTACGATGCGCTCGGGAACCTCATCGACAATGCGGTAAAATACGGCGCAGGCAGCCCAGTCGTAGTTGAAATCAGTCTTAATTCCGGTTCCGTCGTCGTGTGCGTCGGAGACTCTGGCCCCGGGATACCGCCAGGCGATCGCCCGTACATCTTTGAGCGGTTCTATCGCGGATGGATCGGTCGTAGCGACGGCGGCTCGGGGTTGGGTCTTTCGATCGCACAGCGCGCGATCGAGCGCGCGGGCGGAACCCTCGAACTTCGCTGCGGCGAGCCGGCGCGCACGGTCTTTGCCTTAACGTTGCCGCGTGCGGGATGGGACGAATCGTCAACGTCAACGTCGTCGTCGCGCGCGTTGACAGGTTGAGTCCCGGCGAGATTGGTCGAAAATCTTGCAGCCGTTTCGGAGAATCTTCCCAGGCTACACACGGAAAATGGGGCCGTGAGCGCAAGTGTTCGCCCGCGCATCGCCGTCGTCGACGACGAAGAGAACCTTCGCGAAGTGCTCGAACTCGGGCTTACCCAAGAGGGCTTCGAGGTGAGAACGGCCCCGGACGGTGCAACGGCGCTTACAATAATCCGCGCCTGGCAGCCCGAAGCGATCGTGCTCGACGTGACCATGCCGGTAATCGACGGAATCAGCCTCATCGCGCTCGTGCGCAAGTTCTCGCAGGCTCCCATCCTCCTGTTAACTGCGCATGGCGGCCTCAGGGACCGCATCGCCGGACTCAAAGCCGGTGCCGACGACTACCTGGTTAAACCATTCGATCTCGCGGAACTCTCTGAACGCCTGCGGACGGCACTGCGACGGCCGTATCTCCAGCAAGGCGAGCAACTTCGGTATGCGGACCTTGTCCTTGATCTCAACACGCGAACGACGCGGCGAGGAGGGCGCGAGATCTCACTGTCGGCGCGCGAATTCGACCTTGCCGCGATATTTATCGGGCGGCCACGACGCGTGTTCACTCGTGACGAACTGCTTGATCTCGCCTGGGGTGCTGACCGCGAGGTGACGCGGGGCACGGTCGAGTCCTATATCTCTTATCTCCGTTCTAAAATCGATGCCCCGCCGGCGCGGCCACTTATCCATACGGTTCGTGGGGTAGGCTATGTCATGCGCGAAATGTACGAATGATCACCGCTCGCGACATCGGTTACCGGGGATAGTTTCGATTGCGCTTGAGTTCATCAATCCGCCTGAGGGCCCATGCGACGCCCACTATCCGCGGATCAAGCGCCATCGCGACACGATACATTCTCTCCGCTTCCAGATACAGATTTTTCTCCAACAGAGCGTCAGCCAGGCCCACCATTTTGTCGATCAATTGCGGATCGATGTTCAGCGCCTGAATTGCGGCGGTGAAACCCTCCTCTGCTTGAGTCTTGCCGCCCGATTGCGAGTTCGTCATGCCGTCAAGCGTCATTATCTGCTGAGAGTCTTGGGCGTTTCTGTACGAATTGCTGTGAGTCGACAGTTTCAGCGTGCCCCCGCCGAGTTGCTTGGGTCGTGGTGACGCGAGATTTCCCAGATTCGTCCAATGATGCGGAGATGTAATTTGGAGTTCCAGGCACTTACCAGTAAGGGGCACCAGTGAGTCAGGTTTCGTCAACGACGTCCACTGCCCAATGGCATGCTCAAGGTTCCACGCTAGATGGCGCTAGCCAAACGACGCCGTCCCCCAAACCGCAGAGTTCGCAGCCGCAGCAGAGTCCGGAGGTGAAAGCCAAACTCGCCGCCATTTACGCTGAAGCTGAGGCAGAGCATTGGTCGGCGTCACAGACCAACCAGGCAATAACGAAGGCGCTCGAACAGTCGGGAACGTCATCGACATCTGAGACGTCTTCATCGACGAACGCGATCGACTTTAGTGCCTGAATCGCTGTTGCGTCGATCGGGAAATACTCCACGCGGATAGGGTCCCATGCCTTTTGACCAGACCGCGAGCCTTCCTGAGAAGTGTAAAGCTGCGCTCGTCAGATGCGGCCAAGAGAGACTGGCTACCATCGCGACGTGTCCTCCATGCTCCAGCGACATCTCGACTACGCTGATCTCGCTCGCTTCTTCTCGGCCGCCGGGAACTACGCGGCCGCATTGGACATGTGCGCGAGTGGTCTCAGGCTGCGTGGTGCCGACGCCATGCTGCTCGTCCGGCACGCGCAAGCGCACGATGCGCTAGGAAATTATACGCAAGCAATCTCAGACTGCCAGAACGCGCTGCAGCTCGATCCGCCGGCAAAGGTTGCCATACTGGCCGCCACGACCTTAGCACTGGCACTGGAAAGCACGAATAATGTGCCGGCCGCACTGGAGGCGGCCCGCGCCGCGATTGCCTTCGAACCCGCTGATCAAGTCGCGCAGCCCGTTGGCGGCCGTGAGCGGCGTTCGATGGACGTCGCTGCAGGTCGGTCCGCGTGCAAACGATGCCGACGGCGGACCAATCACGCTCGAACGCCACGAACGGGCGATCGCCTCGTTCGCGGATACGGCGGCAATCATCATGCAGCTCGATCTCGTCATCACCGTCGACACTGCCGTCGCACATCTCGCCGGGGCGCTCGGAGTGCCGGTATGGCTCCTGCTACGAAAACGCCCGGCTTGGCGCTGGCCACGAACGGGGCACACGACGCCCTGGTACCCATCGATGCTGCTCGTTCGTGCGCAGGAGCCCTCATGGTCGGGTGTCATCGAGAGCGTTGCGTCGCGCTTGCGGGAAAGGACGCTTCGCGCCGAGCAATAGAATCGTGACTTTGGCCGCGTGAGCGGCTACGTTGCGATCGCGACGCCCGAGAATGCGGGTATCACCTTCTCGCCAAAGAGTCGCAGCGACTCCGTCACCAAATCGTCCGGCATTGTGGTGATATGATGGTGAGCGAGAAGGACGTCATAACCGATGAGCTTCTGCTGCGCTTCGATGGCCGCAATCACCGTGTCGGGGCTGCCGACAAACGCGAGTCCCTCGCCAACCCAAAAGTCGTAGCCCCGCGTGCTCTGCGAGTAAATCCGCGCGACTTCCTTCCGTTCGGGTGACGCATCGGGACGGACTTCGCGCGCAAGGTTAACCCCGCGTTGCCCGGCCAGTCCTTCACGCATGAACGGCTGAGCCTGCGCGAGCGCGATTTCGTCGGTTACCGCAACATGCACGTGACGCACGAGCATCGTGCGCGGACGCTTCCGCGCGTGGCCGCGCTTTTTCCACTCGCGGTGGTAGTAGGCGAATTTGTCGGCAATGACGGACTCGACATCGATGTTCTGGGCGAGGTCGATATCGTGCTCGGCTGCATAATCAAACGATGCCGAGCTGTGACCGCCCATCCAGAGTGGCGGATGCGGTAGCTGGTATGGCGGAGGTTGGACATGAACGTCCTCGAGTTTCCAATACTCCCCGTCATAGGAAAACGTCCGATTAGCCCAGGCCGCTTTGATGATCTCCATCGCTTCTACACCAATGGCGCGGCGCTGCGCGAAGTCGATGCCCCAACTTTCGAACTCCTCGACTGCGACGCCATAGCCGATGCCGAAATCAACGCGACCTCGCGAAAGCTGATCAAGCGTAGCGATTTCTTGTGCAAGTCGCACGGGATGATGAAACGGGAGCTGATATACCATGGCGCCCAAGCGAATTGACGCCGTGGCACGCGCCACGGAAGCGAGAAAAACATTCGGCGCGCTGATTCCAGGGTAGGGCGAGCTCTGGTGCTCAATCACGAAGAGATACTTGTAGCCGACACGCTCGGCAAGCTGAATACTCGCGAGCAGCTCGTCGTATGCGCGAGCCGGCTCCGGGTTTACCACCGACGGAAGCGTCTCGAAAAGACCAAATTCAAGTTGGGCCATACCTAATAACCTAGGCGTTCCCCCGCGGGACAATGTCAAGCCGCAGTATCGGAAGGCCTAAGGCCCGAACTGCGGTATTCTTCAGCATCGAACTCGAGCTTGTGCTGATTGGTGAGCTCGCGAAACGCAGCCTTACCACGACAAAGGCCATCCGGACCTACGAGGCGCGCGGCCTCATCGCCCCGGTTTTACGGGCCGCGAATCGCTATCGCTATTTCGACGCGAGCATCACGAAAATCGTTCCCGTCTTCACCAGCATGCTTTCGATCGGGCTCACCCTTCGCGATATTCGCGCGATTTTCGCTCCAGATGCACCAATCCGGGCTTGTCCGCCAGATGCCGATTTGCGGACCTCGATGCGGCGCGCCGAGCCCATATACCGTCGGCATATCGAGTCGATTGATGCGCAAATAATTGAACTGGCTGCCCTCCGGCAAGCTTTCAAAGTTCGCCTCGAGCGCTGTCGGCTTGAACTGCAGTCGTCCGGAGTCGTCGAGTTGCCGGAGCCATTTGCAAATAGGCGTCACATCCGCCCGGGGCGAGTAGCGTACGAGTTGGCGGTCGCCGCGTCCGACGACCGCACCGCATCCCGCGCGCAGGATGACGACTAATTCCGCCGTCTCGCCCGGGCAACAATCGATCCAACCCTGCCCCACGGGTGTGACAGAGGGTCCGTCCCGTAGACAGCCGCAGTTGGCCGAATGGAGGGTCCACACCCCATGAAGATCTTTCTTGCGGGACTTGCGTTGGCGATCACGTTTCAGGCCGGAATGCCGCAATGCGCTACCGCTGCGCCCACCGAAGAGACTATTCGTATCTCACTCAACCCGGTCATCTATAACAACCTACCTATTCTCATGGCGGCCGACAAAGGCTACTTTACCCAGCAACATCTCAACGTCGTTATAACGACGATAAACCAGTCCGCGGCAACGCTCATTCCGCTACTGGCACGAGGCGACATCGATGTTGCACAAGTCGTCACCGCGCCCGCCTTCTTCAATGCCTTTTCGGAAGGCTTCAATCTAAAAGTCGTGGCGTCGGTCGACTCGGAAAAAGCCGGCTGGGCGGACGTCGCGTGGGTTTTGGTTCGCCAAGATCTTTGGGACGCAGGGGCCATTCGCAAACCCACCGACTTGCGCGGAAAGATTTTCGACGCGCTAGCAACCGGTGCTCCCGTCGACTTCATCGCACGGACCGAGCTAGCAAAGGCGGGTCTAACGCCTGCCGATCTTACTTACACCCAAAAGCTGAAAACGCAAGCCGACGTCTTTACCGCTTTGCGCAACAAGGCTGTTGATGTAGTGATGGACACGGAGCCATCCGCTTCCCAGCTCGAAGTGCAGGGGCTCGCGCACAAGTGGCTACCGCAAGGCGAAATCGCCCCATTCTATCAGGACGGCTATATCGGCGTATCGGCAGCATTCCTGCGGGATCATCGCGAAGCCGTCGTGCGCTTTCTGGCAGCGTTCGTGCGCGCTCAGCGCGACATTGCCGCAACGAACGGAAAGTGGACGCCCGAAACATTGGCGACGGTTGTTAAGTGGTCGGGTCTCCCAGAGAGCGTCATCGAGAGCATTCCGGGCCCGGCCTATACAGGCGAGCTTGGAAAAATCGACACGGCATCAATCGATCGCCAGCAAAAATTATGGGTGACCCTCAAGCTTGTCGACAAGCCGGTCGCCGTGCCGAGCATTGTCGATGACGGGCCGCTCCGAGATGCGTACCAAATACTCGGCATCAAACCGGCCGGCAGCGCCGCAAGCCCCCACGCGGCCCCATGATGCCGCTATGCCGGTTGGTTCTCCGATCCCCGCAAGCAGGGGAGCCCGCAACCCGCCCTTTTTGACAGATGGCGGGCGGTATAATCGATGAATTGCTACCGCGCGTTATGTTAGCCGCTCCGCGAGTTCGATAAGTTCAAGACGCTCGTCGTATTGCCGCGCGCGCGGTGGATCATTGTGATCGATGTGCTCGAAAAAGCCAAAATGCACGGAAAAAGCTCCTTTGTTAGCGGCGCTAGAAAGCGCACCGGCCCGGTGCGAATAGCGCGCCATGCCTATGATGATTTCAACGCGAAGCTACGTTGGTTGTGGGATCGGTCAGGCCAGTCCGATGCTTTTCCCGCCCACTTTATCCCCGATTTTGACGTCGCCATGGCGGCGGGCGTTATAGGCGCCGGTTCGCCGCCAACAATCCGCAATTATGTTGCACGGCAGATCGCCGAATCTGGGATCACGTATTTGGCTACAGGTTTTGCCTTCGGCAAGATGACGTTGGCGGAATCTCGGTCCTCGATGGAACTCTTTGCGCGAGAAGTGATGTCCGAGTTCACCGACGTGCAACGCGTGGAGATTCCCGTATGAATCGTGGCAAGCTTCTGCGCGACTAAGAAACGATATCGCTTAAGCCAGTGCTCAACGTTTCAGACGCTTGCCGTTTGCAAAGTAGTAGTGGGTGCTACGGTGCGCTAGAAGTCATTGCGGCACGGCGCCAGATTTCCCACGGACGATCTACGGCCCGGTCGGCAATATCCGCCATATTGGCCGTTTCATACTCGTTGAGGTAGTTCAGCCCCGTGCCTAGCCGCAATGATTCGAGTACGAGGCGCGCATTGATTTCGGTATAGATTGCTCGATAGACTAGTTGCTTCAGGTTTGCTGCGACGACAGTGTTTCCATGACCACGCATGAGCACCGCCGGTGCCGAAGCCATTGCAGCAGCAACGGCCGCACCAAGATTGCAGTTCGTGATGAGCATCGAATTGTCGGCGCCCGCGGCGTCACGAATCTCGAACACAGGTACCTGACCGCGCAAGAAGGCCGCCTGATGGCAGAGCGGGCGCAATGGGATACCCGCTACACCGAACGGAATCGCTGCAAACGAATGGCTGTGCACAACAGCCTGCACGTCAGGTCGCGCGCGGTACATCTCCCCGTGAATGAAGCGTTCGCCGTAGAGCGCTTCATCGCGGCTCTCGAAGAGCTCGCTGTTTTCATCAAATTCACGGATATCGTCAAGATCAACGAGCGCCGGCGCACGAGACCGAGCTTGGAAGAAATGCAGCGGATTCTGAACGGAACGAACGCTGACATGTCCAAAACCATCGAGAATGTTCTGGTGGGCGAGGATCCGATTGGCGTCCACGAGTTGTTGTTTGCGAACGTCGTCACTTTGTGCAAAGGTTTCCATGCCGTACTGAGACATTTGCGCGTCGATTCGCCGTACCTCTCGCTAGCCGTGCCGCCCCGATCCCCCGAACGCCTGGGCCTTCCAAAGCGTCAGATAGAGTTAACCGATCTGGTCAAACCCACGCTGGGCGCTGATGCACGACGCCGACGGCAACCGGCTCATTGGAAGCTCGCTGTGGGCATCGCGCAAGGCCTTCGACGCAGCGTTACCGGTGATCCGAGCGCTCGCGCCGGAGCGGCTCCCGGAGTGGAGCGCGCGTCCCGACGAGCGGGTATTCAGCAACGCCGTTGCCGGTTGGCATGCGGGCGCGCGACCATGAGATAACAGGTTCCCTTAAAAACGAGGATTTGCCGGGCCCGGTTGACCATACCACCGTGTGAAAACTTGGGAGAACGTTACGGTTGAATGCGATTCGGACCGGATCGCATGGGTCACGCTGAACCGCCCGCACAAGCGCAATGCCATGAGCCCGGCGCTCAACAACGACATGGTCGACGTGCTGAACACGCTCGAAGTTGACGAGGACGCGGGCGTCGTCGTGCTTACCGGTGCCGGCGACTCGTGGTCGGCCGGTATGGATCTGCGCGAGTTCTTCCGCGAGGTCGACGCCATGTCGCCGGCCGAGGCGATGCAGGCGCGCCGCTCCGCCGGCCAATGGCAGTGGCGCATGCTCATGAATTATTCCAAGCCCACGATCGCGATGGTCAACGGCTGGTGCTTCGGCGGGGCGTTCGTGCCGTTGGCCTCGTGCGATCTCGCAATCGCCGCCGACGAGGCGACATTTGGGCTCTCCGAGATCAACTGGGGTATCATACCGGGCGGCAACGTCACGCGCGCCGTTGCGAGCTTGATTTCGCAGCGCGATGCACTGTACTACATCATGACGGGCAAAACGTTCGACGGGCGCAAAGCCTCTGAAATCCGTTTGGTTAACGAATCGGTGCCGCTCGCGCAGTTGCGCGAGCGGACGCGCGAAATCGCGGTCGACTTGGTCGGCAAGAATCCGGTCGTGCTGCGCACGGCGAAGACGGCCTTCAAATACGTGCAAGATATGCCGTGGGACATGGCCGACGATTACCTCTTGGCAAAGTCTTCGCAAGCGCGATTGCTCGACCAGAGCGGTGGTCGCGCCAAGGGACTCAAGCAGTTCCTCGATGACAAGTCGTACAAGCCGGGACTGCAAGCATATCGCCGTGACGACTGACACGCGCCCGGCGATCGAACGATTGCTGCGCCCGCGCGCGATCGCAATCGTCGGCATTTCGCCGCAGCCGAAGTCGCCGGGTGCGCAAGTGCTCGCGAACATCGAAAACTTCGAATACCCGGCGACCGTTCACCTGGTCAGCCGCAACCGCACCGAAGTGCTCGGGCGGCCGTGCGTCCCGACGATCGACGATTTGCCCGACGGGATCGATCTCGCGCTGCTGCTGGTTCCAAGCAATGCGGTCTTGGATTCAATGCAGGCGTGCGCGCGGCGTGCGGTAGGCGCAGCCGTCGTGTATGCCGCGGGCTTCGCTGAGCTGGGCGACGCCGGACGCGCATTGCAAGATCAGGTTGCAGCCGTGGCGCGCGATGCCGGCATCGCGATGCTCGGTCCGAATTGCCTGGCCTTCACCAACTATCTCGACGGTCTCTCGATTACGTTTTCCCCGTCGCACCCCGATCCCGACGCGCCGCCGCCCAGCGTCGCCTTCGTCAGTCAGAGCGGCGGCACGCCGACCGTCGTCCGGTTTGCGCTGGCGGCAAAGAATATCGGCTTGTCCTACCAAATCACCACCGGCAACGAAGCGCTCTTAGGCGTGGAAGACTTCCTCGGGCCGATGCTCGACGACGGCCGCAACCGCGTGATCGCGACGTTTTGCGAACAGGTCCGCTCGCCGCAGCGTTTTCTCGCCGCGGCTGCGCGCGCACGCGAGCTTCGCAAGCCGATCGTCATGCTGCAGCCGGGCGCCAGCGAAGCCGCGCGGGAGTCGGCCCGCTCGCACACGGGCGCACTCGTCGGCGACCACGCGCTGGTGCGCGCGACGCTCGAGAACGCCGGCGTCGTGGTCGTCGATACGATGGAAGAATTGATCGACGTAACGGAGTTGCTCGTTCGCTTTCCCGTTATCCCCGCACGAGGTCCCGCGCTCATCACCGATTCCGGCGCGTTCAAGGGCGTCGAACTCGATCTGTGCGAGCGCCTCGGGCTCCCGGTTGCCGCGTTTTCGAGCGCGACGGCCGAACGTCTGCGCGCGGTGCTCCCCGATTTCGTCACGACCGACAATCCGGTCGACGTGACCGCGCAAGCACTGGTCGACACGCAGCTCTACGCAAAAACGATCGAAGCCGTAGCCGAAGATGCTGCGACCGGCAGCACGATGGTTTCCGGCATCTTTGCGCGCCCGGAAGGCGGCATATCGAAAGTCCGCACGATGCTCGAGGCCTTCCGCAAGACGGCAAACACGCGGCCGGCCATCGTTGCCATGCTCGTGTACGATGCGCCGGTACCCGACGGCATCTATGCCGAGTGCGCGGCCGCCGGCGCGGCCTTCTTCCGCTCGCCCGAACGAGCGCTGCGGGCGCTAGCGCGCGTTACGCGCTACGGCGCGTTTCTCGAAACGCCCGCGCGGCAGTCGCGTACGCTCCCGGCACCGCTGACGCTAGAGCCGGGAATCATTCCGGAATACCGTGCCAAGGCGTTGCTGCACGCTGCGGGCGTCACCGTGCCGCGCGGATCGTTCGTTACCGACGCTGTCAGCGCACAGCGCGTCGCCGCCGAGATCGGCTACCCGGTCGCGCTCAAACTGCAAGCGCCGGAACTCGCGCACAAGACCGAAGCGGGCGCCTTGGCCCTAGGAATCGCCGACGACGCGCAGCTCGCGGCAGCCTGGGATCGCCTGCACGCAAACGTCACCAGAGCACGTCCCGACGTCAGCATTCGCGGCGCGCTGGTCGAGGCGATGGCGAAACCGGGGATTGAGTTTATCGCCGGAGCACGCCGCGATCCGGCCTGGGGAACGACCTTGATCGGCGGCCTCGGCGGTATCTGGGCCGAGACGCTCCACGACACCGTCCTTATTCCGACCGATGCCGACGAAGATACGATCGTTGCCGCCTTGCAGCGGCTGCGCGCAGCGCCGATCTTTGCCGGAACGCGCGGCGCACCGCCGCTCGACGTCCGTAGTGCCGCGAGCGTGCTCGCAACGCTCGGCCGAATCATCGATGCGACGCCCGCAATCAGCGAGATCGAAATCAATCCGCTCGTGCTCTACTCCGACGGCTGCATCGCGATCGATGCGCTCATCGTAACCGGCGACTTGGAGGTGTGATATGCGCGTATTCAGCACGGTGATCGCGGCCGCACTCGTACTGCTCGCCGCGCCGCACGCATCGAGCGCGCAGACCCTGCCACCGATTAAGATCGGCGTCGTCTTTTCGTTCTCCGGCGCGCACGCGTTGCTCGGCAATTCGGTCAACAACACGATCGCCGCGTGGCTCGCGCAGCACAAGAATCAGCTGGGCGGCCGGCCCGTCGAGATCATCAAGCGCGACGATGTGGACGCTCCCGAGACATCCAAGCGCGAAGCGCAGGAGCTCGTGATCCAAGACCATGTCGATTTCTTGGTCGGCGCGGAAACGACGCCGCATGCGCTGGCGATCGAAGGGGTCTCGACCGCATCGAAGACGCCCTTCTTCATCGTCAACTCCAATACGGACGGCATTCTCGCGGACGCACCGTACTCGATGCGCTTTGCCATGACGTGGAAGGAAGCGGTAATCCCACTCGCGCGCCAGGCCCTCAAAGACGGCGCCAAAGCCGCCTACACCGTCTCCGTCGATATCTCGTCGGGCACCCTGGCGCAGCAAATCTTCGGCGACACGTTCACGGCCGGCGGCGGCAAGACGGTCGGTTCGCTCTCCGTGCCGTTCGGAACGACAGATTGGTCGGCGTATCTCCTACGGATGAAGGATGCGAAGCCGCAAGCCGTCTTCGTTATGGTGGCCGGCGGGTCGGCCGCGGTCACGTTCCTCAAGATGTTCAACAGCGTCGGCATGCACGCGACGACGAAGGTATACGCGACCGCCGACTTGACCGCCGAAACCTCGCTGCCGGCCAACGGCGATGAGGCGCTCGGCGTCGTAACCGCGAGCAACTATACGCCGCTACGCGACTCGGCGCCGAATCGTCAGTTCATCAAAGCATATCTCGCGCAACTTCCGAAGTCGACGCAAGCGACGCTGCCCTCGTTCATGGACGTGCAGTTCTGGGACATCCTCACCGCGATCGACAAGACCGTCGCGGCGCAGACGGGACCGCTCGATCTGACGAAGACGATGTCGACACTGCGCGGCATGGCGTTCGAAAGTCCGCGGGGACCGGTACAGATCGACGCGCAAACGCGCGAACTGCGGCAGAACATCTACCTCCGGCACGTCGAGCGGCGCGCGGGAGAGCTGGTTAATGCCGATTTCGTGACGTTTCCGCCGCAGTAGACGTATGGATCTAACACTTTCGCCGGCCGACGAGGCCTTTCGCGCCGAAGTTCGCGCGTTTCTGCAAGCACACGTCACGCCCGCCATGCGCGAGAAAGTGCGCCGCAGCGGCGCGCTGCTCGAAGCGGAAGAGCGCGACGAGTACCGGCGCGCGTTATTCGAGCGCGGCTGGATGGCGCCGATGTGGCCGAAAGAATATGGCGGCGCCGCCTGGACGCCGATTCAACGCCTGATCTTCGATCAAGAAGCCAGCGCCGCGTGGGCGCCCGGAGCGGCTGCGCCCGGCATCTTCATGCTCGGCCCAATTTTGATCGCCTTCGGCAGCGACGAACAGAAGGCGAACTATCTTCCGCGCACCCTGAGCGGTGAAATCCGCTGGGCACAGGGTTACTCGGAGCCCGGTTCGGGATCGGACCTCGCGTCGTTGCAGACGCGCGCGGTTCGCGACGGCGATGACTACGTCGTCACCGGCCAGAAAATTTGGATCACGCAAGCCGATCGCTCGGACATGATGTTCACCCTGGTGCGAACGTCGACGGGCGAGGTGAAGCAGCAAGGCATCTCGTTTCTGCTGATCGACCTGCAATCGCCGGGGATTACGATCCGGCCGATCACCCTACTCAACAACGCGGCCGAAATCTGCGAAGTCTTTCTCGATGGCGTGCGGGTGCCGGTCACGAACCGCGTGGGCACCGAAGGCGAAGGCTGGACCTACGCGACGCGGCTGCTCGAACACGAGCGCAGCACCGTCGGCAACGTCAACCGCGCGCGCGCCGCACTTGCTCGCATTCGCGAACTCGCGGCAGAGCAAAGCATCGGCACGGGCACGCTTCTCGAGGATCCATCCTTCAGCGAGAAATTGGCGCGACTCGAGATCCGCTTGCAGGCCGCGACGTTTATGCAACTGCGCGTCGTGGCAGAGGCCATGGCCGGCGGACGTCCGGGACCGGCATCGTCGCTGCTCAAGATTATCGGCACCGAGGTTGCCCAGGAGATCACCCATCTCGCCATGAGTACGATCGGCTACGCGGCGATCGAGAAGTCATCGTGGGAGACCACGAGCTATTTCGACAACCGGAAACTCTCGATCTTTTCCGGCTCGAATGAAATTCAGCGCAACATCGTCGCCAAGCGCATCCTCGGGCTCTGAGGCGTAAGACACAGCATGGACTTCGCTCTCTCGCCCGACCAGACGCTCATGAAGCAAAGCGTCGATCGCTTCGTCGAGGAAAACTACGCCGCCGGCCGCCGCGCCGCGCGACCGCAATTCGAGATGGGCTTCAACCGCGACCATTGGTCGGCGTTCGCCGAACTGGGCTGGCTCGGACTCCCGATCCCCGAAGCAAGCGGCGGCTTCGGCGGTACCCCCCTCGACACGATGATCTTGATGGAAGCGTTCGGCACGGGCCTCGTAGCGGAACCATTCGTACCGGCCGTCGTCGTCGCCGGTTCGATCCTCGCCGCCGGCTCGGGCACGTTCGCCGCCGCTCTGCTGGCCGATCTGCTCGAGGGATCGAAGATCGCGACGCTCGCGTACGCCGAACCGCAGGCCGGCTACGAACCCGCAACCGTAACCACAATGGCACGCCGCGATGGTGAATCGTTTATCATCGACGGCCATAAGGTTGCCGTGCCATATGCGGTTGCTGCCGATTATGTGGTCGTATCGGTTCGCACCGGCGGCGCGAGCGATTCTCGTGAGGGCATTTCGCTCGTTGCCGTCGCGAAGGATGCGCCCGGCGTGACGCGGCGCGACTACGAGACCTACGACGAACGGCGCGCGTCGGATATTACGTTCGAGAAGGTCCAGGTTCCGCACGACGCCGTGATCGGGAAGATCGACGGCGGCTTACCCATACTCGATCGAGCGCTCGATCTCGGCAACGTCGCCCTTTGCGCCGAAGCGGTCGGCGCGATGGCGGCGCTGCATCGCGGAACCGTCGACTATATCAAGACCCGCACGCAGTTCGGACGGCCGATCGGGTCGTTCCAAGCGCTGCAACATCGCGCCGTCGATATGCTCGTGCAGTTGGAACTGGCTCGCGCCATCACGACCTACGCGGCCAGCGTCGTCGGCGGCGCAGACGGCGCCGCAAGCCGGCGCGCCGCCGCCGCAGCAAAAGTGCAAATCTGCGAATCGAGCCGCTACGTCGGCGAGCAAGCCATCCAATTACACGGCGCGATCGGATTGACGGAAGAACTGTTCATCGGCCACTACGTAAAACGCCTGACCGTACTTGCCCGCGAACTTGGCGACGCCGCCTACGCCATAAAGCGGTACATCGGCGCTACGTGAGCATCGTGTTGGCCATCATACCCTGATCCTCGTGGGTCAGTTTATGGCAATGGAAGACATCTTTGCCGGTCCATTGCTTATAGCGGCTCTGTATGATGACCGTTCCGTTAGGGGGAATCCAAACGGTGTCGCAGATGTACGGCGGGTTATACGTAATCGTACCGCCGGTCGGGCTGCTCACGCTATGCACTTCGAACGAATTGGTGTGAATGTGGTACGGGTGGCCTTCACTCATCCCGTTAACGAGCGTCCAGCGCTGAGCCGTGCCCGTTTGCAACGTTGCGAAGATCGCCATCTCGTCGTACACGTTTCCGTTGATCGTCAGGGCCGTCCCCGAAAGAATCGCCGTCGACCCAACGGAGTTGAACGTGACGGTGCGGCTTGCGGCGATCTCGCTATCGGCGATCGGCGGGTACATGCGCGTCGGCGTGGGGAGCGAGGCCGGAATGGCCATGTTCAGCGGCGAGCCGCTGACGACGAACTGCATGAAGTCGAATTGCGGCCATGGATGCGACGCGTCGGGCACCGCCAGCGCGGAGAGCGTGTAGGTTCCAGGCGTTTGCGGCGCGCGCACCAGAAGCTCCGTGCGATTGCCGGAAGCGATCTGTACGTTGCTCCCGGGGGCGATCAGTTGCGGAGCCAGCACGTTCACGCCATCGTTGGCAATGAGATAGACGTCGAACCCGGGGAGTACGATTGGGAAGAGCAGCGCGTTGGAGCCGTTCAGAATCCGCAAGCGCACGACTTCTCCCGGCTGCATCATCGTGACCGGCGGCGGGGACGGCGCCGATACCGGCAACGCGGGAGCCTCGGCTGTAAGACCCGAGAGAAAGTTCACCAGCTGACCGTTGACCAACACGAAGATGTTGGGCGTCCGCGGCGTGTAGCCGCCGTTTTGCGGCGTCTGATAGGCAACGTATTCCAGCGAATAGAGCCCGGCTTGGCTCGGATCCGGCTTGAGCTGCAGCGTCTGCACGGCGATCGGAATGTCGCGGGCGGCCGCAATTTCCGGAACTTGATCGATCGGGCCCTTCACGAGAATGAGCCCCGCCATGCCGCTGCTGACTTCCACGTCGGACGAGCCGTGATGATGCGGATGATACCAAAACAACCCGCTCGGCTGGTCCGGCGGAAGGTTGAACGTGTAGGTCCGCGACGTTCCGGGACTCACGGCGATCTGCATCGCCGCCGGATCGCTCGTACCCGGCGGATCGAAGATATGCGGCACGACTTGCAAACCGTGGACGTGCAGGTTCGTCGTGTTGAAGAGATGCGGGTTGTTCATCGGGTCGATGGTGGTACTCGTCACGGCGGGCAGCGCCAACTGTTGCCGCAGACTCATCATGTCGCCCATTGCCGACGGATGGATCGCAACCTTAGTCGGAACCGTCGCAGCCGGGTCGGGCGGAAGCTGATTGTTGAGCGTGACCGTTAGCGACTGACCCGGTGAGACGGTCAGCGTCGGCCCCGGAATCGATCCATACGAACGCACGCGCACTTGCTTGCCGCCGTAGGTGTGATTCGAATATTGCACGGTCAGCGTGTACGCCGGCCCACCGTTGCTGTTGAACACCGGCGTCGTGTTTACACCGCCGCCGCCGCATCCGACGACCGCACCGGTCGCCGCGCCGCCGACTAAAAGCCGGCGCCGAGAGAGCTTGAACATCGCTTCTCTTTTCAACCGCAGCCGCGGCAACGTGAGGTACGAACTCAATTCGTCCTCGCGTCGGGTAATACTGCTCCGCGCGAACAAAACGCGCGATGATTACGCGCGTTATTCCCGCAGCAACATCACGCCGTATTCACACCACGACGCTCATACTCAAGCAATCGCCGTGCTCGCTATGGCCGTGAGGATCGTGCGACGCACGAGCGTCTCGAAGAGCGGTAGCTTGTACGCGTTCTTTGCCAGCGGCGTAGCACCGTCCAAAGCGGCATGGGCCGCTGCCCTTGCGACGTTCTCGTCGATGCGTTTGCCAATGAGCGCTCGTTCAGCTGTCTTCGCGCGATGCGGCACCGGCGCCGCCGCGCCAAGGACGACCGAAGCGTTCCGGCAGCTCCCATCCGGCCAGAGGTCGATCACAACCGCGACATCGGCGAGCGGCCAGTCAAAGGAATCTTTTTCGCCCTGCTTCAGGTGCGCCATGCGCGTGCCTGGCGGCAGCGACGGCAAACTGACGGCGGTCAGGATCTCATGCGGTTGCAGATCGTTCTCCCGATGGACGTCCCGGTCCGGTGGGACGAAGAACTCCTCGAGGAGGACGCGGCGCACGGCGCCCGCGGCATTCGTGAGCTCCACGATCGCGCCCAGTGCGACCAGAACCGTCGCTGCGGTGGACGGGTGGACGATCGCGCACATCCGATTGTCGAAAATCGCGTGATACTGGTTCTCGCCTACGATGGCAAAGCAGTGCAGGCCGCCCTTCCGCAGACAATGATGCTCCGCCGCTCTGAAATACCAGCAACGCGGACGTTGAAGCAGATTGCCTCCAACCGTCGCGACGTTACGAATTTGCAGGCTGGCTGAGTCATGCACCGCATCGGTCAGCGCGGGATAACGCCGCCGCACGATGGGATCCTCCGCGAGCTTGCTGAGCGTGACCATCGCACCGATGCGCAAGCTGCCGGCTTCGCCGTCGGCAACGGTATCGAGTCCCGGGATCTCCGTCAAACTCACGACATTGCCGGGTGCCAGCAGATTTTCTTTCAACAGATCCAGCAGATCGATGCCGCCGGCCTTCACGACCGCCGTCTCGCCAAGCCCGGCAGATTGCGGATACGCCGTCATGGCATCGGCGACGAGCGTTGAAGCCACCGCAGCCGCTTCGGCCACCGTTCGAGCATCCGTCCACGCGAAGCGGTTCATTGCTGCCGCTCCGGGTCGGGGATTTTTCCGAGCGCGGCGAGCACCGTCGCCGGCGTCATGGGCAAGGTGCGAACGCGAACACCAACGGCGTTGTAAACCGCATTGGCGATCGCGGGAGCCGTGGCAATGTTGGACGGCTCGGCAATCCCGTAGGCATCCGTCGCGCTGTTCCCCTGATAGTTCTCCAGCACCACGACATCGATCGTCGGCGCCTCTCGAACGCCGACGAGTTTGTACTGTTCTAGGTTCGGATTCACCATATGGCCGGTATTCCGGTCCAGGATGCGTTCCTCGAACAGCGCGTAAGAGATACCCATCAACACACCGCCTTGAACCTGGCTTTCGATCAGCAGCGGATTCATCGGCCGGCCGCAGTCCTGCACGGCCACCACGCGCTCGACGCGGATGATGCCCGTCTCGGTGTCCACCACGACCTCGGCAAACTGTACGCCGCCGAGATCCTGCATCGCCGTGGCGGCATCGCCCATCCGTCGGCCGAAGCCGCCGTAATCGTCACTGCGGGAAGCGACCGCGCTGATGCTATCCGTGCGCAAGTGCGTGCAAGCCTCGCGGAAAGCAATGCTGCGGCTTGGATCGTCGCCGACGACGATGCGTCCGTCGTGGGCGACCAGCTTCTCGGAAGCGACATTCAGCACGGCCGCCGCTTCGCGGTACAGCGATTGCAACACGCGCCATGCGGCGGTCCGCGCCGGCGGTGTTATGGAGGCGGTCGTTCGGCTGCCGTACGAGGGCGGACCGGCCGGAAAATCGGTGTCGCCGATCCGCACGGTGATCTCTTCGGGACGGAGTCCGAATACTTCGGCAACGGTCTGAGCGAGGATCGTGCCGACGCCGGTCCCGATATCCTGAACGCTCGACAAGACTTCGACGGAGCCGTCGCGCATCACGCGCACCTCGCACGCCGAATTGATTTGGACGTTTGCACCCCACAACGACTGCGCCATACCGAGGCCGCGCTTCACCGGTCCGCGATCGGCGCCCGGCGCGTGCCGCTGTTGCCAGCCGATCCGTTCGGCGCCAAGCCGCCGTTCCTCGCGCCGCACCGGACTCGCGTCGATTCGGTCGCGCAGCACAAGCGGATCGAGAGCCAATCGCCCGGCTAGTTCATCGATCGCTTGTTCGAATCCGAAGGCTCCAGGCGTGTTCCCGGGCCCGCGCATCGCGCTCCCCGGCCCGGCATTGATGAAGACATCGTACTGCGCGCCTTCGAAATTGGGACACGGATAGAGCGATTCGGCGACGTTGCCGACGCCTGCCCCCAACGCGACGCCGGCGCTGCCGTAGCTCGTCAGCGAAATCGCCGTGAGCGTTCCATCGCGCCGAGCGCCGATGCGCACGCTCTGCAACGTCTCGGGCCGGTTGCCGGAATCCATTTGCTCTTCTTGCCGATCGAGAATGATTCGGACCGGCACCTTCGCTTGGCGCGACAACGTCACCGCGATGTGGGCGTAATTGCCGAGCGCCGACTTCGAACCGAAGCCGCCACCCATGCCGTCGACGACCACGCGCACGCGGTTGAGCGGGAGCCCGAACGCCTCCGCCAAGTCATGCCGGACGCCGGCGGTGAATTGCGTCGACAGATAGACGGTCAGTCCATCTGCCCGCCAGTCGGCAACGACGGCATGCGGCTCGAGACAGCAATGGGTCTGCACGTGCGTGCGATACTCACCCTCCACAATCGTCTCGGCTCCTGCGAAGCCAGCTACCACGTCGCCGCGGCTGGTGGTGGCGGGCCCGCGTACGTTGCCGTTGAGCGGCTGAGCGGCGTGCGTGTGCGGCGCGGAAACGCTGTCGTAGACCAGTGCGGCATCCGGCCCGCGCGCCGCATCCATGTCCGCCACGAACGGCAGCGATTGATAGTCGATCTGGATCAGGCGCAGAGCTTCATCGGCGGCTGCCCGGGACGTGGCGGCAACGGCGGCCACGGGTGCGCCGATATAACGCACGATCCCGCCCGTCGCATCACCCGGCCGAACGACCGCGAGAACGGTGCGCACCCCGGGATGACGGGTAGCTGCGCTTACGTCGATCGCGCGTATCATCGCATGCGGCAGCGGCGACCGCAGCATGCGGCCTTCCAACATACCCGGCAGAACCACGTCGACCGTATAGCGGATCGCTCCGGTAACTTTTGCGCGCCCGTTCAGTCGCGGCGTCGATTTTCCGATCACGGCGAGTTGGGCGTTCGGCGGCAGCGGGGGCGGCTCGTCCGCCGCGATTTGCCGCGTCACCTCGCCGAGCCCGACGCTCGCGATGCCGCTTGGGAAGACCGCGGTGTGCAGCGTCTCGTTCGTCGTCATGTTCCGGACTTTCGCGTTGAGGCTGCGGCCAAGGTCGCGGCGACGACGTGCGGATAGGTACCGCACCGGCAATAGTGTCCGCTGATCGCTGCTCGGACGTCTTCGGCGGTTACGTCGCTCGTACGCTCGAGAAGCGCCGCGCAGCTCAGCACCATCCCCGGCGTACAGAAGCCGCATTGCAGAGCATCGTGTTCGATAAAGGCGGCTTGCACCGGATGCAGGACGTCACCATGCGCGAGACCCTCGATCGTTGTGACACGGCGCGTTCCGACGTCGAGGGCGAGAAGCATGCAAGAGCAAACGGTCGCCCCGTCGAGCCAGACCGTACAAGCGGAACACGCACCGCGATTACAGGCGACTTTCGTCCCGGTTAGGCGCAGGGGACCGCGCAACGCTTCGGCCAACGTCATCCGCGGCTCGACCTGAAGCGTTCGCTCGGCGCCGTTGACGTTCAAGGTGATGGAGACCGGTTGAGGGCCGCGTGTGGGCGGACCGACGATTTGCGCCGCTTCGGCGTTGCCGGTGATTGTCGCTGCAGTGTCGATCATAGCGGCTCCAATCGTCGTGAGCGCCGAATCGCAAAGAAAGTGCCGCCGCGATTGTTTCATGCGCAAATATGCGCGTCTTGAAACGGGCTCACCGGATTCTCGGTGCTGACCGGCGCAAGCTCGTGCGCGCGGTATGCGCGCGCCAGTTCCATCGTGAAGCTGTCTTCAGAAGCGTGAGCGACGACGATGAGGTGCTTCATGTCGGATTTGTGCCTGCTTTTTCGCGCCATCGGAGTGTATGGGCTCGAAGCTAGCAACGAAACGTGAAGATCGTGTGTCGTCGGATCTTCATCAAAACCGCAAAAGAAAAGACCGCGCTTCTCCGCGGTCAAACGTGGAGCGGGCGGCGGGAATCAAACCCGCGACTCTTGCTTGGAAGGCAAGCCAGTATTTCACTTTCCGCTTCTGCCCCTGCAATTCGAACGTTCGGTCAGCGAGCGACGTAGAAGATGTCCTTGGCCGGGAACGTGTGCGTCAGCACGCCGTAACTCGCGCACGTGTCGAGGACCGGCTGCACGATGTCCGCCCGAAGCGACTCGATCCAGGGGTGCGGGATCATGCCCTTGATCGTCGCCTCCGGCAGCTTCGTGAACTGTGCGACGATCGGGACGGTCTCGGCGACGTGCGCGTTCGCCCAGCGGTTGGCCGCGACGATCGCCGCCGAAAAGCGCCGCACGACGTCGACGTTCGCGTTTGCCCACGACCGGCGCGCGATCCAGCCGTTCACCATCCACAGCGGCGCCGACGTGTTGCGCTCCATCAGCGTGATCGCGAGTCCGGCGTTGCGGGCTTGACTGACGAACGGTTCGCCGAACAACTCGCCGTCGATCCGCTTTGCTTGAATCGCGGCGACGCCGGCGGGAAACGGCACCTCGACCCACTTCACGCTGCGCGAATCTCCGCCGTTGTGATCGAGCCAATAGTACGACATGACCGCGGGCGCGTTGCGGAGGGCATTGATGCCGATCGTGCGGCCGTTGAAATCCTTGGCGTCCTTGATCTTCAAGTCCGGATGAGTTGCGAACGCGAGCGGCCACGGCGTCGCGAAGCCGGCGCCCGGGGCGATGAACACGAGGTCGACGCCGTTGACGTGCGCTTCCGCGACGGTCAGCGGGTCGGTGAGGCCGACGTCCAACGAGCCGCCCAGCAGGGCGGCACTCGTCGCCGCGCCGTTCGCCATCATTTGGAGTTCGATCGTGATGCCTTGTTTCGCGAAAAAGCCTTGATTGATCGCGTAGATCAAGTCGGCCGTGAACTCGGCCGGCTGCGAGCCGACGCGCAAGGTCGTCGGGGCCGATTGGGCCCGGGCAATCGCCGGAGCGCCGACGGCTGCCGCCATCAGCCCGATCGCGCCTCGCCGCGTGGTCTGCATCATCATTCATTTCTCCGGGGCACGCAAGGGCGGCACCTGCAAAATGCACGGGCGTGTAGAATCGTACCGTGCTCGTAATGGTGTTCGACCGCCGCGGCAACGCACTCGCTGCGATGGCCGTGGTGACGAAGTTGCAACGCACCGCGACAAAGGCCGCTCGCGGTGTTGCTCTTTAGCCGGCGCGGCGAGGTGCAATTGTTACTGGTGGAATCGGACAAGTCGTGGCTTGCGGGATCTCACTCGTAACCGGCGGGTCGGGATAGTATTGCGTTCCTTGCTGAGCACGTTGGGCCGCCGCCGTGCCGCGCAATAGCACAATGAGCTCCAAGGCCTCGTCGAGACCTGCCGAGACTCCGCCGCCTGTGACACGATTGCGATCGCGATGAAAACGGGGATGACCGGGGACGACTTTCACGTTTGGAAAGCGTTCCGTGAGGCACGGAATGAAGGCCCAGTGCGTGGTCGCTTCATATCCGTCGAGCAGGCCCGCTGCTGCCAAAAGAAGCGCACCCTCGCACACGGAAGTGACAAACTGCGCGCCGGCGCTCTGCTCGATCAGGAAGTCGAGATACGTCCGCTTCGGATCGCCCATCAGTCGCGCGAGGGCATTGGGCTCGCCGCCCGGCACCCAGAGCACGTCGTAGTTTCCAACGTCCTTGAAGGCCTTGGAAACCTCGACCGTCAGCCCGCCACGAAATTTGACCGGACCGGCTTCCTCGGCGACGAGTTCTACGTCGATATCGGTCCAACTGAACATCTCGTAGGGACCGGTAACATCGAGCACGTTGACGTCTTCGTAGACCGGGATGCCTACCAGCATGCGATCACCTCGCCCGGGTAACGGCGGAGGCTCGTCGAGGAACACTTGGTTGCGAGCGGCAACGGGTGCGTTGACATGAACGTTCTGCGTGCCTTCTTTGGTCTGCTCATCGTACTGGCTACCTTCACACCGGCCCGCGCTGAGACGCCGGTAGAGACCCGGCTGATCGTCGATAACGCTCCGGGCGGGACGATGTTGTTAGCAAGTAGCGGTTTCGTCTGCCCGCCGCCCTATCACTGGGTGACCGGCAAGCATTTCGAGGTAACGTGCACATCGGTACGGGGTTGGGTCGCCACCGTCAGAGACGGCGGCCGGGGCAAAGATTATTGCAAGCAGTCCTTCACGATAAGCGGTTATCAAGCAACCGACTATAGCGGCGGCCATTGCTCGATGTCCCACAACGATAACCGGTTCACGTTCAGCATGCACTTGAAGTGACCCCGCGGATTCTGGACATATCAGTAAGTTATTTTAGATTATGCGTAAACTCGCGAGGCGTTGTCTTTTTGCATCGCCGGTCTTGTCTCATTTGAAGTGTTTCCAGTTCGCTGCGATATAAATCCCGAAGACGATCGCGATAACCGTCCCGGCGACGATCGCGAAGATTTGCTGGAAGGACCCGAGCGGGTAAAGGCCCGTCAGGACCAAAGCGACCCGTCCACCGATATCAGCGATGAGTAATATGATGGCGAAGGCTGCGGCCCACTTCCTCATCGTCAGGATCAGAAGGCCGCTCGCTACGTAGAAGCCACCGATGGCGGCCGCGGCGTATTTGAATATGGTAGCGCCTGAAGTCGAGATGCCGAAGAACCTGTGAGTGAAGCCTGTCATCAGCTCGGCTAAGCCAAAGAGAATCATTAGTACGGCTACAACAATGATGCCGCGTGGGCGGTCGTTAATCGCGATCTGACTAGCTCCTTTCACGGGTTACCGCTGCTGCAGTGGATATGTAGCCTTGGCTACCAATGCGCTCGTCTTGATTGAGGTAATGGAGGGCCTCTCTGAAACCTTTCATGCGGTGGACTTTGATTGGAGTTCCCGCCATGCAACTGGGGGCATATAGCCGAGCCTCGAGCTTGAGCGTTCCCATGAACGACTCCGCAACGCCGTTCTGTTCGGGCGTGTGAGGGAGAATGAATTCCTGGTGCAAGCCGTACGCTTTTGCAAGATCGCGATAGAGCTCGGAAGCGTATACCAGAGCATTGTCCGTACGCAATGCCACGTCCGCGTCGCCTCGCGGTAAAGCCCCAAAGCGGCGAATCAACGCGTCTTCCAAGGCCCACGCCGCTTCACCAGCGTCGTTGCGTTGACTCACATTGAGGCCGATGCATTCTCGATCAGCGCAATCGAGAACTGCGTTCACGTAGATCAGCCCGTCGAAGCGCGTCCACACGTACGTTGCGTCGGTCGCCCAGCGAACGTCAGAAATCGTAGTTACGCTCGGACTGCTCTCGACACGTGGTAAGCATCGCTTCTTGAGCCGGCGATGGCACTGCCATCCCTTGATCTGCATGATCCTCTGAACCGCCTTGCGGTTGACCTTTACGCCTTGCCGGCGAAGTCGAGCCCACACCATCCGGTAACCCAAATAGGGCTCGGCATCAATAAGATGCTTGATGCGCTGCGCCAAGATGTCGTCGACGATTTGGGCGCGGTCGTGTTCGCGATAGTACGCTGTGCTCCGAGCCACGCCCAGAACGCGGCAGATCACGGCTTTGGGCCATCGTCGTCGAGCAGCGAGCCGTTTAACGTCCGCTCGACTGAACTGAAAGGCCGCATGGCTTCCTTGCGAATCTCGTTCTCCATCACGAGCTCGCCGATCTTCGACTTTAGCCGCTTCACTTCGGCTCGGTATTCGGCTTCAAGGCCCTTCTTGTTGACCTTGAGCGCATCGACGCCGACACGGTGATATTCGTCGGCCCATTCGCGGAACTCACCTTGCGTCACGCCGTGCTTACGACAGGCTTCGGGAACGGAGATCTGACCCTTAAGGACTTCGAGGATGATCGCCGCTTTACGCTGCGCGGTCCAACGCTCGAATTTCTCTGATTCGGGCTCTGGCTTTGCCGGTGGGGTTGGCTTTCTCATCGGACACCTTCATTTCGCTTATTAGGTGTCCAGCTCCCGAGGGGGTCACTTCACACTAGCCGTAGCGCACGCGTTTCTGGAGCTTTCGCCCGCACACTTTCTGGGATATTGCCGGCAATCACCCGTGTCACATTGCAGCCGCTCGTAGTAGGCAAACGGGTGCGTCGTCAACGTGGCGCCTTACAAAGGACGCAGCGCGTAAATTTTTACGCGATGCCGGCGCGAGCGCCAGCTTCGGCAGTTGCCGGCAACCAAGTGAGTAACACCGCGTGACCAGACATAACGATCCCATCAATTTGACACTTTACGACCTTTTCACGGACGTCGTGCACTATCTCACTGCCGGCGTTTCCGATAAAACTCGTCACCCACACCTTTTCGAGCCTGTGCGCGATCTCGTGGTAATCAACAGTTATAGACTCAACAAATGATATGTTTTCTACTTCGACATAAAAGAATGGTTCAAAGTACGAGATTTGTGTCGAGAAGTTGAATTCAAATATGTCTTCTTTGTCGATTTCATCCAATTCGTATTCCACAACCGTGACGAGATCTTTGAATTGTTCGTATTGACTTGATACATCCGGGTCATGGAACACGTTTTCAAGCTGAACAATTTTCGCACGCATTGGGTGGAGAACACGCCTACCTTCGTTACGCTTTTCGATGCCGAGAAAAAGTTGTTTGTGCAGCGCGCCCTCGATTTCCGATTTGTTATATCCGCCCATCACTACAAGATTGTTAAAAAATACGGCGGAATTAATGAGCTTCGCTCCAATATACGCGTTGTCTGTTATTGCGACACGATACACTTTCAGCCCAGAGAGAATCGAAAATCGTTGGTGCGATTTCCAGGTGTACATAATTGGTTCGTCGCCGGTCTCCATCGGCACGAGCCTATTGTCCCACTCGTAATAACGCAAGACTGGCCCGCGCCACAGCGGGCGGAGGTGTGAGTACAGAACATTGTCGGCAAAGGCTACGTCAACAGCCGTGACCCGCGCCGCTGCTGTCAGGAACCTATCATCTTGCACTAGTGCGGCGGTGAGGTCATTTATGTCACTATCAGAAAGCGCCGCAACACCGTTTGTTAAAAAGACCCGCCGCGACAGCTCGCCAACCAACGTCGCCCGATCAATCTCTCCCATGACTTTCTCTTGCTTCTTCGTGAATAAGTCATATATCAGGGCAATAATAAGCGATGCCATAACACCTGATAGCAGGTCCGACTTGATCGTCGTAACCGAAAACTTCCCAGAATGAAAGTCGTACGTGGTAAGGGTAAAAGCAATCGCGAAGAGCATCAATATACAGACATACTTCCAAAACAAGACCGCTCGAACGGTTTCCCCTAAGAGCGATTTTGTTCGGTCCGGCCGTACGTCCGAAGCGCTACGTCCTTTCATCGTAAACACGTCATCGCTTGAATAGCAACTTCACCTATCGGGCCCGGATGTGCTTGATCATGACCGGAAAACCATCGTACGTTACAAGCCCACCCACATAGCCCAACCTTTCATAGTACTCGCTCTTGTACTCAGCTACTAAAATGAATGAGCCATCTTTCCCACCAAAGAATTTGTCAACGACGTACTGCTCCGCCACATGCATGATTTTGGCAGCAAATCCTCGACGTCGGAACTCCGGTAGGACAGCAAGCCACAGAATACTATGTGTGTTCTTGTGAATGTACGCCGTGACCGTTTGAACGAACCCGCAATACTGTCCGTCATACAGAGCTATGAAGGACTTAGGGGGGTAAGGGTAATCGGCAACAAAAGTCGCCATCACATCTATCGGCGCGGCGTCTTTGTAATGGTCACCGAAGCACTCCACCAGAATTCTGACGGCAACATCCTGCTCATCTTCCTTTAGTAAGCGCACGTCGAGATTGGGGTTAGCCAATTGCAGTTCCCTTGTTTAGCCGCTTGACGATATAGTTCACGAGCGATTGGTCCAGGCCCGAGACAACGTCAGCCTCTAGCCAATACCATGTCCCGTGCGGATTGAGGTCCAAAGCCGCGAAGCCATCCTCACATGGCAAAAAGTCACAGCTGAAAAAGTCAAGATGGAAAATCTGCCGGACTGCTATCATCAGATTCATTATCTGATCACATTCGAATTCCGACGCACCAACATAACCATTATACTGTAGCCGCACATCGATCGCGTCATCCCCGTCGCGACGTTCAATGCGGAATGACCGCACCTCATCGCCAAGACAGAATGAGCGGATTTCAAAATCCGCAGCAATTAGGACTTGCGCTATGTACGGGATCTCCGCAAACTCGGCTTGACTGATCTCCGTCGGTGAGAGTGTGGGGAACAGGCGAAGCTCTGCATCGACCTCCGCCGTATCGCAGACCGTTTTGAATATGACCGGCGAGTGGCTCTTTCTGAATGATGCAAAACTACTGAGACTATTTGTTATGATTGTGGCAGGTATCTCAATATTATTTTCGCGAGCCTTCTGGAGGAAATAGAACTTGTTCGCCGCGAGGCGCGCAGCAGAATAGGAGTTAACGACCTTGTCGTCTGGTAACGCAGCCAATAACCCGTCTTCAACAACACTCCAGCAACGCCGGATAAACTCCGAAACCCCATTGTAGGGAGATCCCAGTTTCTGATTTGTGGAATCGAACGAGCTAGGCCAATAAAATATAAGCGCGTACGTGCTCAAATCATACGGTCTGTCGTCCTGAGATACAATTGTGCTAAACCCGCTTACAAACTCAACCGGCTCATTGAGATAGATCGCGTCCACTCTAATACCGAACGAATTGGCAAGCGGCCCTCGAATTGCACTTAGACGGGCATATGTATCCGCAGAGCGGGAACTTACAATAAATAGGACCGCGTCAGATAGTCTCGGAAGGCGACTCTGAAGCTGGTCTGGTTCCGCGGAGAGTTGTAGATTTGACATCAGGCCGCGTGAATCTGGTGTTCGAACTCACCCGGTGAGATGGAGCCGATCGCCGTATGCCGGCGACGGCAGATCGCCATGTTCAAGGCGTTCGAATCCGGTGCCTGACGCGCGTCGCGATCGCGAATCGTCGTGTGAGTGCGCTTCAATGCAATCGTCCAACATCAAGTCGCCGAGCGCTCCCGCCGACGGCGGACGCGTCGGCGGGAGCATAGTACGCGCTGGCGGAGGCGCCCCCGACCGAAACTCCGGCGGGTAGGCCTTGGGGTGTTTTCTGGCCATCGGTGGACCCTTCTCCGCTAACCGGAAAGTGTCCACGGAACCGAACCAGCTTTACGCTGATCTCGTTCCGCCCATTTTTCGGGACTAGACTCAGCCGCCGTCTTGCTTCGTGGCCGCCGCCGTATTCTTTACTGTGCGAACGTCTGTCGCCAGACGATTGAGAAGTGACATAGTGTTCTCTCCCGAAGATTGGCAAAATTGCCGAGTTCTTATATACGCAACTATACGCAACGCCGCTGGGGTAACACGCTCATGGGCTACGAATTCCCGGTGAGGTCTGTCGAGGAATTGAATGAACAAGGTCGTTGGTTCAATGATCCCTCACGAACATCGTCGGAAAATGCGGGCCCATTTATTTTGGTGAAAGATGAGTTTTACCACAACCCCCATCAAATCAGAAAACTGGCCCTCGGACAGAACTTCTTCAGCTACTCGCCTCCAGCGAAGAATATCGTCGGCGACGACGTTTATTCGCTTCATGCCGGTCAAGCTCCCGCTTGGTTGTCCAGTGCATTTCTTGTTTACAAAGGCAAACCGGTAGTTAGGCCAGAGCCGGGGTTTCGGCACAACCCTGACCATCTGAGGACTGACTTTTCCAGGATGGTGCGGGAAGAAATTTCGGCGACAGATTGGCGCGAATGCGGCGACGGCTGGAACGGTGCGTTTCACTATATGAATGAACGATGGTCAGCTGAGAATGCCGCCATTCATCATCATTTCAAAAGCGGAGACATCTTCCCTCGGGGATGGGCCGGGTTGATCTATCTATCGCCTAATGCGCCCGAGCTGTCAGGAACATCTATTTGGCGACATCGGACAACAGGGCGGTGTGTCGCAGATTATGGTTCTGTTTTTGAATATTCCTACAAAAATTCCGACCTAGAGATGGTGTTTTTAGTCGAAAACAAATTCAACCGTCTTGTATTATTCCGAGAGAACGTGCTTCATCGAGCTGAAGACGGTTTCGGCCAAGATAAGCACGACAGTCGCCTGACCCAGACGTTCTTTTTTACGTCTGACGTTGCCCCAAGCGGTAACCCATTCATAGAGAGATAGTTGTAAGTGATCTCTTTTGGTCGATGGCGAAGGCGCTTGGGGTCATTTGGCCGAGCGATCGATGCGGCCGGCACTCGTTGTAGTCGACTCGCCACCGCTCGATGATTTCGCGAGCTTCGGCGATCGAGGTGAACACGTTGTCGTTGAGGCATTCGTCCCGAAACTTCCCGTTGAAGCTCTCGACGAAGGCGTTTTGCGTCGGCTTTCCCGGCGCAATGTAATGCAATTGTACGCGATGCTTAGCCGCCCACGCAAGCATTGCGAGACTTGTCAGCTCGGTGCCGTTATCCATCACGATGGTTTTTGGCAATCCGCGTTCGTCGGCGATCCGATCGAGTACGCGGCTAACGCGAGCACCGCTGATCGAGGTGTCGACTTCGATCGCGAGGGCTTCACGCGTGAAGTCGTCGACGATATTCAACGCTCTTAGCCGCCGCGAGTTTTGGAGAGTGTCATGAACGAAGTCGAGCGACCATCGCTCGTTCGGCATCGAGATCGCCGGGGGCACGTCGCCGCGGCCCAACGCAACGCGGCGCTTTAGGCGTTTGCGTACTTGCAAGTTAGCCTCGGCGTACACGCGGTAGATCCGCTTGTGATTAGCGACAATTCCATCCCTGCGAAGAAAGATATCGAGCCGCCGATACCCAAAGCGCCGGCGTTCAGCGGCGAGCTCTTGAAGCCGTTGCAGCAGCACCGCGTCGTCGGTGCGTTGAAGCACACGACGAAACGTCTTGCGATTACACGTTGCGACGGTACAGGCTTTGCGTTGGCTCAGCCCGATTTTATCCATCACCGCCCGAGCAGCTCGTCGCCGCTGCGCAGGCGTCAGAAGTTTCCCGAGGCGATCAGTTTCAGCGCGTCGATCTCGAGCGCAGAATCGGCGAGCAGCTTCTTGAGCCGGCGATTTTCGTCTTCGAGGGCGCGCATCTTCACGACGTCGCTGACCTCCATGCCGCCAAATCGCGACTTCCACTTGTAAAACGCGGCCGGGCTAACGCCGTGCTTGCGGCACAAGTCGGCGGTCTTCGCGCCGGCCTCCGACTCTTTGAGGATGCCGACGATCTGTTGCTCGGTGAACCGGGATTTCTTCACGAGGGAGGCTCCGATCGGGCTGTTCTGCCCGGGATTCTCTCTCCATTATCGGGACACTTTCACGGGGCAACGTCACGTCGAACCCTGCAACGGAATAGTAGCGCCTTCCGCGCGTTTCGTTCTATCGACGCGTGACACCGCAGCGACGGTCATGTTGTATTTGGGGCATCAATACGCCGATTCGGCGCTCATCCTGCGGCGTCGTAGAACTTGGAGCGGGCGGCGGGAATCGAACCCGCGACTCTTGCTTGGAAGGCATAAACGACCCCTTATCAGGAGGTCGTTTTTCTTTACCTGTATGCAAATTGCGTCCACCAAAGTCCGCCTTTGACCACCAATGTTAGACCGATAGGTTGTCAGTAGGTCGTCAGCCTGTTATGCTGTTGTACAGTAACGGTCGGTAGTGTACAAAAGGAGACAGCAAACATGCGGCAACGGCGAGCGAAAGCAGCGCAAACGGAAAAGGCGACGATCGCCTACGTGCGCGTCAGCACCGAAGACCAAGCGACGATGGGCGTATCTCTCGACGACCAGCAAGGCCGTTTGCGGGCCTTCAGCGAGGCG